>VFQN01000166.1_pt1 | contig 137519 bp, 126 predicted proteins | sample 3512371 | NCBI WGS metagenome assembly VFQN01 (sample SAMN10412370, study PRJNA504923) | tailings metagenome | isolation source: Replicate 2 from Balatoc abandoned mine | place: Philippines: Itogon, Benguet | collected 2017-08-28 | reverse complement strand
GATGGTGGGCGATGTAGGGCTCGAACCTACGACCCGCTGATTAAGAGCTGTCAAGCCGCTTTGATATTCCTACAGTTTTCCGTCGCCCGAACCCCATAGAGCCCCACTGAACCCCAAGCGAGATTCGCGAGGTGACGGAAACATCGGGCTACACCGCACAATCAGCCGACAAACAGCCGGATCAAGCGCCGCTTCCCGCGCTCTCGCGATGAACGATCCGGCCGCCAACCATGGTCAGTGACGTGCGGATCGTCAGCAGCTCTGCCGGCGACACGACCGTCGGATCGGCGGAAAGCACCGCTAGATCGGCGAAATTACGGGGTCGCAGCGGGCCTTTCTTGTTTTCTTCGAAAGTCAGATTCGCGCCCGCTACCGTCAGCATGCGCAACGCCTCTTCGTTGCTGATCCGCTGACGATCGCCGATCGCACGGCCCGTCACGCGCTCCTGGCGCGCCGTCATAGCCCACAGCGTGAAAAACGGATCGTAGGGAATGTTGTCGGTCGCGGTCGCCGTCGGAACTCCCAAATCGATCAGGTCGCGATGCGGGACGACGCTGTCACCGCCATCGGCGTCGCTCAGATACCAATGACCGCCTTTCCACAAGAAGTAGACCGGTATCGTGGTGACAATCAGACCCAACGACTTGAGCTTGTGCAGATCGTCCAACCGCGATCGTGCGACATGCTGAATCACCCAGCGCCGTGCGGCCAACGGATAACGCGCGGCAACCTCCTCGAGGATCGGCATGATCTCGTGCAGTTGGTCCGAAACGATAACATTCAGACGAAGATCGTTTTCGGCCAGGAGAAAACAGTAATCGCGGAACTCCGCGGGAGAATTCGCCTGTTCGACGAAGCCTGACCAGCCGGTATTGGGAAGATCCGTGCGCGCGATATCCGCCAGCACGCGGCTGCCACCCCAAGCGATATGAACGCCGGAGACGTTGAGCCATTCGTCACCTAAGCCGCGGCCGCGCGCGAAGGCCAGCCAGTCGCGGCAAATGCGCGTCGCTTCGGCGAAATCCGCCCAAGTCGGGCTCAGCACTAGCGCCGTGCGCACGGTGAGCCTTCCGGCCTCCCACAAACGGCGATAGGCCGACAAGGTCAGCGCTGACACGCCATGCCCTTCATAGACGCTGGTCGTGCCGACCGCGTTGTAGATGCGCATGGAATCGACGATGCCTTCGACGCGATCGTCGAGGGTGAAGCGCGGCACGGCGCGGAGCAGATCGAACTCCACCGCCGGGCGCGGATTGTTCTCGACGATGATACCCGTGGGCTCACCGTCCGGGCCCTTCTCGATCTCAATGCCGGTGTAGCGCGGCCGCGTGTCGCGAGTGACGCCGTTGAGGCGAAGGGCCAGCGAATTCAACGCCGAATAGCCCGGCGGTTTGCCCCAGTTTCCGAATACGCCTTGGATATAGACGGGATTGTCAGGTGCCGCGCGGTCAAGCTCACGCCGGTTGGGCAAGCGCCCTTCGGCGAGCGATTTCAGCGGATCGAAATAGTGCGGCGGATCGCCCACCGGCATGGTCACGATCCATTCGCCGGCTTTGCGCGACTTCGCCGCACTGGCGATGCGCGCCAAGATGTCCGCAACGGAGCGGCACCCGGTCAACGACAAGCGCCGGAGCTTCAAACCTTCGCGATCCATATGGGCGTGCGCGTCGTTGAAGCCGGGAATGACGGTCCGGCCGTCGAGCTCGACGATCTCCGTCGCCGGCCCGATCAATGGGGCAATTGTCGCATCGTCACCGACCGCCGCGATGCGATCGCCGCGCACGGCCACCGAAGTCACCGTGCGGCCCTGTCCGTCCAATGTCAGGACATTGCCGCCGCGCAGGACGATCGAAGCCGGATCAATGGCCACTGGCGTACCAAGGGAAGAGTTTGCGCGTGAGCGCCACGAACAGCCGGTCGGCCAAGAAACCGAGGGTCGCGAGCAGGAACAAGCCGATGAACATGATATCGACGCGGAAGAGCTGGTGGCCCATCGACATCATATAGGCCACACCCGACGTGGCGCCCGAGAGTTCGGCCGCAACAAGCACAATCAACGAAATGGCGATCGACTGCCTTAGTCCCGCGAGAATCATCGGAAGTGCGGCAGGCAGGATCACCCAAAGTAACGTCTGCGCCCGTCCCGCCCCGAGGCATGCGGCCGAACGCAGATAGATCGGATGCACGTCGCGCACGCCGATGAACGTGCTGACCCAAATCGGGAAAAACGCGCCCCAGCAAACGAGTGCGATCTTTGCCGCCTCGCCGATCCCGAACCACAATACCGAAATCGGCACGAGCGCGATCGCCGGCAAGGATCGCGCGCCGTGCAACAAGGGCTCCGTCAGAAAGTTGAATACGGATAGCCGCGCGGTCAGCACGCCAGTCGCGACACCCAACAACGCCGCGATCGCGAACCCGAGCCCGGCGCGTCGCAAGCTGACAAGAATGTTACTGGGAATCTCGCCAGACACGATCATCGGAATGAATTCTGAAACCACGATCGAGGGCGGCGGAAACAGAACTTCGTTAACACCCGGCAGGAATCGAGTCAGTTCCCACATGATGAGCGCGACGATGACGCCGGCGATGTTGAGGCCGACGCGCATCATCACGGCGCGCCGCTTCTGCGTCTTGAGATTCCTGCGGAACCTCGCCTCAAGCTCTCGCGAATGATCGTCGTCGGTCGATGCAGTTCGAGAATCGATCGTCATGCGTTCGACCCGCCTTTTCCATAAAGCTCGGCACCGATCTCGGCATAAAGCCGCGCGAATTGCGCAGAACCTCGATCCCTAGGATAGGGCAGATCGACGCGAAGATCGCTCCGAATCGTCCCAGGATGCGCCGACATCACGACGATTCGCTGTCCCAGATAGATCGCCTCGTCGATATTGTGCGTGATGAAGATCACGCTGATGCCGAATTCCTGCCAAAGGCGCAGAAGCTCGTCCTGCAGCGTCGCGCGCGTGATCGCATCGACAGCCGCGAAGGGCTCGTCCATCAATAGAACTTCGGGCTCATTGACCAAGGCGCGGGCTACGGCGACGCGCTGGCGCATACCGCCCGAGAGCTCGTGCGGATAACGATCGGCCATTTTCGCCAGACCGACGACATCGAGAAAACGGCCCGCTTTGCTCCGGCGTTCGGCCTTGCCGATACCACGCATTTTCAAGCCGAATTCGACATTTTGCCGGACCGTCATCCACGCGAACAACGCGTATTCCTGGAAAACGACGCCGCGCTCCGGCCCCGGCGCTTCGATCGGCCGACCGCGAAAGCTCACACGGCCTTCGGTCGGCTTCAGAAAACCGGCGATCATGTGCAGCAAGGTGCTCTTGCCGCAACCCGATGGCCCGATGATGCAAACAAACTCGCCGGGTGCCACTGCCAGCGACGCGTCCTTGAGGGCCCATGACGGTTCGCCGTCGCTCGCAGCGAAAATTTGGGTGACCGATGACGCCTCGATCAACGGCGATGGGGACGGCGTAGACATGTCGCTCGCTTATAGCAAAGCCGCCCAAGGGCCGCACGCCCTTGGGCGATCTTCATCAAACACCCGCGAGCGTCACCCGGTCCGGCCGGAACTTACGGACCGGCTCGGCATAGATAAGGCTGGAGAATAGCGCGCGCAGATCCTGCGACGGCCGCCGTGCCAATCCCGCCGAAATGGCCCACTCCGCCTGCGCGACGAGATCGTCGAGAAAGCGCGGCGTGAACTCGGTCCGGAACTGGAACGATTCTGTCGCGGATTTGATTTCCTCCGGCGTCGCGCGGACGCGCGCGGATATCTTCTGGGCCCAATTGGCGTCCTTCGCCATGTAGTCTTCGGCCGCAAAGATGGCGCGCACGGCGGCATCCAGAAGCTGCGGCTTCTCCTTAATCACTTTCTCAGAAGTCAGGATCGTCTGATGGCTTTGGAAATACTTCTCTAGACCGTCCTGATTCATCACGGTCGTTTTGCCGCCGGACTGCTTCTCCGCCGCAAGCGCTGCTTGACCGGTCCAGGCGAAGGCGTCGATATCCCCGCGGATCAAGGCAACAGACATGTCGTTGGGGGATAGATCGACGACGCTAACGTCCTTCAGTGCAAGGCCGCCCATCTCCAGGTACTTGGCGAGCATGTACTGGCCGCTCGTACCAACGCGGGTCGCAACCTTCCGCCCTTTGAGGCTGGCAGGCTTGGCGCTATCGACCGGTCCTTCCTTGCGGACCGTGATCTTCATGTCGTGCGTATAGCGGCTATAGTTGACCAGCACATAGGGCTTGAGGCCCTGGAGTGCCGACAAAACGAACGGCGTGTCCGTCGACGTGGAGAAATCCGCCGAACCGCCGAGCAAGGCTTGCATCGATTCCCGACCGGTCGGGAAATCGAACACCGAGAGATCGACGCCATTTGCCTTCCATGACTCGAGCGCTTCGGCCAGGAACGTCGTCGCCCAGGTGTAGCCCGTGCTGCCGTAAGCGAGAGTCGACTTCTGCAGCGACTGCGACCACGCCGTGCCGGCCGTCAGCGATGCGGCGGTTGCCCCGACCAGAAAAGTCCGGCGTGAGCTTCGGAACGAACGAGACGACGACCTATCCATCGGCTTCACCTCATCATGAATGGGATAGCATTGTATGCCTCAAACCGAAGCAATTATCCTGCCAAAAAATTCTAATGCCAGCTTTCAAGCGCCCATGCCCCGCTGCTGGCGCGACGAGATCAACCGGTCGACGAAAACTTCAATTTGTCGGCGCAAATGGGGTACGGCCGTCACCTCCCAGAAGCGGCCGCGCGTCGGCGGCCCCAGCGTCACCAATCCTTCCGCGCGACTTCCATCAGTGCGCAGCACCGTGAAATCCGAATCAACGTCGATACCGAGCCGATAGGCATCCGGCCTGATCAAGTCTTGGCCGATTAGCGCTCGTACAAGCGGTAGTCGACTGCGCGAATAGTCGCCTTCAGGGCCTGTGCAGTTGATTACCCAATCGACAGGCTTCGTCTCGACGGCTTGCTGGCCACGACGCCGCAAACTCACGCGCACGCCGTCCGCGCGCGGCGCCAACTCGACGATGCGGCCGGCCAGAATCTCGAGATCACCTTCTTTGCGCAACGCATCCAATCGACGCGCATGCTGCGGCGGCAAACGATGGCGATGCGCGAACCACAAGCTACGCAAATGGCGAATGAAGCGCCGACGATTGACCTCGTCCAGGCGAAGCCAGATCGCCGATGTATGCACACGAAACGCTTCGATGACCGAATGCCAGCCGATCCCATTGCCGGCGGCGATCGCCACCTCGCGCCGAAGGGCGCGCATGACGGCGCGAATACCTTGTACCGCAGTGTCCGGTGAAAAAAAGTTGGCATAGGGCGCCGGCATAGCGTCCTCAAGCGGCAGAATTCCGTGACGCGAGATCGCGGTGATCGCGCCGCGATAGCCGCGCGCAAGAAGATCGAGCACCGTATCTACCATCGTCAATCCGGTACCGATGACGAGAAGCCGATCGGCGGGCCCGACATGCTCCAGGGCGCCCGGACGCCAAGGATCGTCGATACACCGCGCTTCGCCTTGCGGTAAGAACGGCATGGGATCGAGATTTCCCAAACAAAGCGCCACGAAATCCGCTTCGACAACATCGCCACTGGCGAGGCGCAGAGAGTAACGCGGATCGCCGAGCGGCTGGATGTCCACGACTTCGCCGGCAACGCGCTTCAACCGCTTGGGACGATCGCGTTCGGCCGATTCCAGTAGTTGCCCGAGATAGGTGCCGTACTGCCAACGCGCCGCATAGGTATTCCGGATCGATGCCGGGGTGGCCAATCCGGCCTCGCGCGCCAGCCAGTTGGCGAAACCTTCGGCGTCGGCCTCGGATTCGCCGCCCATCATATGGGCCATAACATTGAGCGTATGCTCTGGATTGGGGCTGGCATAAGCCGCACCGCGGCCAAACACGGCAGCGCGCTCGATCAACACGATCTCCGATACAAAACTCGTTCGCCGCAGCAAATGGATCGCGAGCAGTGTCCCGCTCGCCCCCGCGCCAACGATCGCAATTCTTAGACTTTTGCCCGCCGTCATAACTTACGCGCCCATCGATATCCGACGGCGCGTCGAAAGCAAATTCCGTTCCGCCGCCGAGGTCACTAGAATACCCGCTTCAATGGAGTGTGGCATGGATCTAATTATTCGTGGCGCCAATTTGCCGGACGGGCGAACGAACATCGACATCGGCATCGAAGGCTCGCGCATCGTCGCCGTCGATCATGCGATTGCGGCGAAAGCAGCGCAGGAGATCGACGCGCGCGGCAGGCTCGCGACGCCACCCTTCGTCGATGCGCATTTCCATATGGATTCGGCCCTCAGTCTTGGATTGCCGCGCCTCAACCAATCGGGCACCTTGCTCGAAGGCATCGCGATTTGGGGTGAACTCAAGCCGACGCTGACGGTCGAGGCAATCCGGGATCGGGCTTTGCGCTATTGCCGTCTCGCGGTGGCTCAAGGAATTCTAGCGATCCGCAGCCACGTGGATATTTCGGATCCGCGGCTTCTTGCCGTCGAGGCATTGCTCGACGTCCGTCGGATCATGAAGCCTTATCTCGATCTGCAGCTCGTCGCATTTCCGCAAGACGGTTTCATGCGCTCGAAAGGCGCGTCCGAGAACCTGAAACGCGCGCTCGATCGCGGCGTCGATGTCGTCGGTGGCATTCCGCATTTCGAGCGCACTATGGCCGATGGCGCGGCATCGGTCCGAGTGTTGTGCGAGATCGCCGCCGAACGCGGACTACGCGTGGATATGCATTGCGACGAAAGCGACGATCCGCTTTCGCGCCATGTCGAGACGCTGGCCGCCGAGGCCGTCCGCCTCGGCCTGCATGGCCGCGTTACCGGTTCGCACCTCACCTCCATGCATTCGATGGACAACTACTATGTCAGCAAGCTCGTTCCGTTGATGGCGGAGGCGAAGCTTTCCGTCGTCGCCAATCCGCTGATCAACATCACGCTGCAGGGGCGGCACGATACGTATCCCAAACGGCGCGGCATGACGCGCGTGCCGGAGTTGATGGCTGCCGGTTTGACCGTCGCCTTTGGACACGACTGCGTGATGGACCCCTGGTACCCGCTTGGCCGAGCCGACATGCTCGACGTTGCGCATATGGGGCTTCATGTCGCGCAAATGACGGGTACAGACGCGATGCGAAGCTGTTTCGACGCCGTCACCGTCAATCCCGCGACGATACTTGGCCTCGACGGCTACGGCATCGCGCCAGGCCGCAACGCTGATCTCGTCGTCCTACAAGCGGGCGACCCGGTCGATGCCATCCGCCACCGTCCGCCGCGGCTGCACGTCATTCGGCGCGGCAAGATCGTCGCCCGAAGCGCACCGGCGGTGTCCGAGGTGATCGGCGGCGACGGCTTTGTTCCGTTGGCCGATTGATGCGCTCCGATCTTCGATCACCACACGTCCGCGCCAGAATTTGATCTGCAGGCTGCGAAACGAAAAAAGCCCCGGTGAGAACCGGGGCCTTTATTCGTCGGGGCCGATGGTGGGCGATGTAGGGCTCGAACCTACGACCCGCTGATTAAGAGCTGTCAAGCGGCGTTAATATTCCTGCAGTTTTCCGTCGCTCGAACCCCATTGAGCCCCATTGAACCCCAACGGGGAATTACGGGGCGACGGAAACCAATTCGATGCGCGCCTCGGTCTGCGGGTCGAACAGGCTGACGCTCGCCGGATCGACATCGAAACCGATCCTATCGCCCCGGCGCCCGGCGAAGCGGGCCGGACCGCGCGCGATCGCCGTTACGCCGCCGATCGTCGCGGTCACCATCGTGTCGGCGCCCGTTGGCTCAACCACATCGATCGTGCCCCGGATCGCGCCTCGATCGCCACCCACGAAGGCCATCGCTTCGGGCCGCACGCCCAAGATCGCCGCGCGCTCCGATTGCGGGCCCGGCGCGCCGCCCAGGACGAGATCGACGCCGTCGCAGCGGAAGCGCCAGCCGCCGGCGCCGTTCGTGAGCGTGCCTTTGAGGAAATTCATCGCGGGCGAGCCGATGAAGCCCGCGACGAACAGATTGGCCGGCTTCTCGTAGATCGTGCGCGGATCGGCGAGCTGCTGGATATAGCCGCCGCGCATGACGGCGACCTTCGTCGCCAGCGTCATCGCTTCGATCTGGTCGTGGGTCACGTAGACGATACTCGTGCCCAGGCGTTCGTGAAGGCGCTTGATCTCGGTGCGCATCTCGACCCGCAGCTTGGCGTCGAGATTGGACAAGGGTTCGTCGAACAGGAACAGCGCGGGATCGCGCACGATCGCGCGGCCCATCGCGACGCGCTGACGCTGCCCGCCGGAAAGATTGGCCGGCTTGCGGTCGAGCAGATGTTCCACCTGCAGCAACTCCGCCGCCTTGCGCACGGCATCGGTACGCGCGGCGGGGTCCATGCCGCGCATTTCCAATCCGAAGCCGATATTCCGCTCGACCGTCATCGTCGGATAGAGCGCGTAGGATTGGAACACCATCGCGATGTTCCGATCCTTCGGCGGCAAATCGCCGACCGGCTTCCCGCCGATCGCGATCTCGCCGCCGGAGGAATCCTCCAACCCCGCGATGATGCTGAGCAAGGTCGACTTGCCGCAGCCCGACGGCCCGAGCAGCACGAGGAACCCGCCGTCCTCCAGTTCGAGATCGATCCCGTGCAGCACGCCGACGGTGCCGTAGGACTTGCGGATGTTGCGCAGGGAAAGCGTCGCCATCTGGCCGAATAACTCCGTTTAACCTTTGATGGCGCCGGCCGTCAGACCTTGCACCATCGTGCGTTGGACGATCGCGAACAGCAGCATCACCGGCAGAATGCTGAGAATGCCGCCGGCCGCGAGAACGCCCCAGGGCAGTTGGAACTCGCCGACCATCAATTGCAGCCCGACGGGCCAGGTGCGCGAGCCCTGCCCCGTCGTCAGCATCAGCGCGAACAGGAACTCGTTCCACGCACCGATTGCGATGAATACGGAACTGGCCACCAAACCGTTGCGCGCCAGCGGCATCACGATACGGACCATGGCGCCCAATCGCGTCGATCCGTCGATGCGCGCGGCGCTTTCCAGTTCCTTCGGCGCCGCGTCGAAGAAGCCTTTTAGCGTCCACACGAAGAGCGGCAACAGGAAGCAGGTATAGGCGATGGCAAGGCCCAGGCGGCTATCGACCAGTCCGACGCTGCGCAGCACGACGTAAAGCGGAATGACGATCGTGACCGCCGGGAACATGCGCACGATCAGGAAGCCCAGCAGCAATTGATTGCGGCCGGGAAACGCGATGCGCGAGAAAGCGTAGGCCGCCAAGGTGCCGGTGGCGACGCAGATCACCACCGTGATGCCCGTCGCGACCATCGAGTTGAAGATCAATACGGGGAAATTCGATTGCGTCCAGATCGCGACGTAGTTCTCGAACGTGATCCGCGACGGGATGTATTGGATCGTGCGCGTGACGATGTCGGACTCCGCCTTCAGCGAGGTCAGGAACATCCACACGATCGGCCCCATGCAGAACGCCGCCAATCCGACGAGGATCGCGTAGGTCGCGATATCCGCCCAAAGGCGCCGTCCGGCTTTGCTGCGCAACATGGCGTCAATCCTTCGTCAGGCGCGAGATGCGGATATACGCCACCGCGAACAGCATCAGGATGGCGAACATCACCGTGGCGAGCGCGCTGGCGTAACCGAAATTGAAATCCTTGTAGGCGATCTGGAACGCGTAGAGCGACAGCACCTGCGTCGCGTCGCCGGGCCCGCCGCCGGTCAAGATCAACAGCAGATCGGGCGAGTTGACGAGGCTGATGACGCGCAAGATGACCGAAGCCGCGATCACGCTTTTCATCATCGGCACAGTGATGTAGCGGAACTGGACGAACGCCCCGGCGCCGTCGACCGACGCGGCGCGATAAAGATCGTCGGGGATGCTTTTAAGCCCCGCCAAGAACAACAGCGCGAAAAACGGGAAGCCGTGCCACGCCTCGACGACGATGGCCGCCGCCATCGCGGTGCTGGGCACCGCGAACCACGCCATATAGGTGTCGAGCACGCCGATACGGACCAGCACGTCGTTGATCACGCCCAAGCGCGGATCGAGCAGCAGCGCCCACATATGGCCGGCGACGACGTTGGGCAGGAAGTACGGCAGAAGAATGAGAACGGCGAAGATCTTCGTGCCGCGCAAGCCCCGGTTCAGCGCCAATGCGGCGACGAAGCCGATCGCCATTTCCAGCACGACGGCGCAGGTCACCCACACGACCGTGTTCTGCAGCGCGAGCCAGAACACCCGGTCTGTCATCATCGCCGCGTAATGCTTCAAGCCGACCCAGCCGGCGAGGCCCGACCGCGTCAGGCGCATTTCGCGAAAGCCGATGACGAAGCCGTAAATCGTCGGATACGCGACGACCAGCAACAGCAGCGCGATGCTGGGCAGCAGCAGCAGATAGACCCAATAGCGCGTCTCGGACAACTCGCCGAGCTGGCGTAACGGATTGCGGAGAAATCCTGACGACATGGTGCCCCAGCGAAATCGGTGTCGTAAGCTCAAGATACATCGGCGCGGCGCCGCTGGGGACGCCGCGCCGAAGCGTTCAACGAATGGCCGCTTCCAGACCGCGGATCATGCGATCGACGGCTTGGGTCGGATTGATCTGGCCCGTCAGCACCGCTTGGAAGGCGGGATTGACGATATTCTCCTGCCAGCCGGCCGCGCCGACGAAGCTGTTCGGCATTTGGCCGAATTCCAGCGTCTGCGTCGCCGCACCGTAGATCGGATTGGATTTGACGCGGGGATCTTCGAGCGCCGCCGTCGACGCGGGGAAATAACCCGTGGCGTCGAGCAGCGCGATCGACGCGTCGGCCTGGCCCCAATAGCTGATCCATTGCCAGGCCGCGTCGGCGTTCTTCGCGTTCATGATCGCGTTGCCCGCATAGGCGACGCGCGAGATATGCGCCTTCGGCCCCGCCGGCATCACCGCCGTCGAGAACTGCTGGCCCGGCTTCAGCGCCGCGGAGATTTCGCTGAGCGAGCCGGTGTGGTGCCAGACCATCGCCGTCTGGCCCGTCCGGAACCCTTCCATGATCTGGCGATAGCTGTCGTTGGGCGCGCTGGGCGGGCAGACTTTATCCTTGAGGAACAGGCTGGAATAGAACGTGATGGCGTCCACCGCCGCGGCGCGGTCGATCGCGACCTTACCGTCCTTGACGATCGGCGAGCCGAACGCTTCCAGCACGTCGACGACGTATTTATGCGCGCCCGCCCCGCCGCGCATGCCGAAGGCGTAACGCCCCTTGGCGGGATCGGTCAGCTTGCGGCAGGCGACGACGAACTCGTCGAAATTCTTCGGCGGACCCGACAGCCCGGCCTCGGCGAAATAGTCGGTGCGGTAATACATCCAGTCGACGATGGCGAAAGCCGGCACGCCGTAGATCGCCCCGCCTTCCGACAAGGCCGTCCAGCGATTGTCCGGAAGCGTGCTGCGCCCGCTCCAATTCCTGACGCGCGACGTGAGATCGACGAGGGCGCCCATCGCCTTCAAGTCGGCGAATTTCTCGGCGACGACCATGCCCGTGTCGGGACGGCCACCGGCGAGAACGGCGGAGGACATCTTCGCCATGTACTCGGATTGCGGAATGCCTTCTTGGGTGACGGTCACGTCGCGCTGCGCGGCCATAAACAATGCCATGATCTTCTGCAGGCCGGCCATTTCCGACTGACTGGCGAAATGGTGCCAGTAATTCACCGCCGTCGCCGCTTGCGCGCCGCGCGCTTGCGTCAGCAAGCCGAGCGCGGCCGCTCCCGCCAGAAACTCTCTCTTGTTCATCGTCATGGCGTCCTCCGAGAGTATATCAGTTTTTAGATCTGATCGATCAGTCGGAGATATAACATCGTTCCCGGTGCTCGGCAACATCCGCCGTCGCCGTGGACGTTGCGACCCTAGATTAAGCCCAAATTGCGCTGCATCGCGGCCTGGAAATGGGCGTGAAGCGCCTTCTCGGCCAGATCGGCGTTGCGCGTCGCGCAGGCCTCGAGAATGTCGAGATGCTCCTTCAGCGTGCGCAGTACCATCGGCACGGTCACCTTGCGCTCAAGGCGCAGCAGCCGCAGGTAATTGTGCATGCGCCGATAGGCGCTTTCGATCAACGGGTTGTGCATCGATTTGATGATCGCGCCGTGCAGTTCCTGTTCGAGCGCGTCGAGTTCGTCGAGCTGCTCGGTGCCGAGTCCGTCGCGTTCGAGCCGGCGCACCAGGCGCGAATGCCGCACTTCCAGGGCATTCATGATGTTTTCGTCGCCCTGTTCGGCGAAAACGCGGATCGCTGCGCGCTCGACGATCAGCCGGAATTGATACGTCGCCGTCGTCAGTTCCAGGCCCGGCCGGATGAACTGGATTCCCGATCGCGGATGGATGGTCAATATCCCCTCGACCTCCAGCACCCGCAGCGCGTCGCGCAGCGGCGCCACGGGGACGCCAACGATCTCAGACAATTCGGCCTGCGATATGAACGCACCGACCGGCAGCTTCATGTCGTAGAGGCTTTCGAGGATACGCTCATAGGCGACATCGCTGAGCCGGATCGTCCCGGGCTTCGTCACGCCGGATTTCCCTTTGGGCGGCACTTGCAATCTCCCCTGATGTCGCGTATCAGAACTCTTATCTGATCGATCAGATAATTACTTCTAAACGATCAAAGAGCCCGTGTCATGTCTCTGTCGGAATTCCGTATAACGCGCTTTCAATACGCACGCGACCGGATCATCGGCGACAGCCAAGTCCGCGCCGACGCCGTCCACGCCGCGGCGCTGGAGTTGATCGGCAGCGACGGCAAGGTCGGTTTGGGCTTCGCCCAGGCGCTGTTCGAGCCGCTGCCCGACCAGACCGAGCTCGAAACGGTTTTCGCGAACGAGGTTTGGCCGGGAATCAAAGGCCAGCCGGCGATCGCACTGGTCCATCGCGTGAACCGGCCGCGCGGCGGCAACCAGCGCGCCTTCTCCCTGCCCTTCCACGAGGCGCTGCAAGTGGCGCTGTGGGACCTCGCCGCCAAGCAATCGGGGCTGCCGCTCCATCGGCTGCTCGGCAGCCGGCGCGACCGCGTGCGCGCCTATGCCAGCGGCCTCGATTTCCATTTGAGCGACGAACAATTCGTCGCCCTGTTTACCCATGCGGCGTCGCTCGGCTACACGGCGTTCAAGATCAAGGTCGGCCATCCCGACTTTTCGCGCGATCTGCGCCGCCTCGAATTGCTGAAATCCTGCGTGCCCGCGGGCTCGCAGGTGATGATCGATCCCAATGAGGCGTGGTCGTCGAAGGAAGCGCTGATGAAGCTCACCGCGATCCGCGACGCAGGCCACGCGCTGCTGTGGGTCGAGGATCCGATCCTGCGCCACGATTTCGAGGGGCTGCGCACGCTGCGCCACGCGTGCAACTGGACGCAGATCAACAGCGGCGAGTACCTCGACGCGGCGGGCAAGCGCGTCCTGCTCGCCAATCACGGCGCCGATATCCTGAATGTCCACGGCCAAGTGACGGACGTGATGCGAATCGGCTGGCTCGCGGCCGAACTCGGCGTGCCGGTCAGCCTCGGCAATACGTTCCTCGAGATCGGGGTGCATATGGCGACCGCTTTGCCCGAGGTCGAGTGGCTGGAATACTCCTTCCAGAATTACGACCATCTGGTCGAAACGCCGATCGAGATCCGCGACGGTTACGCCTACGCGCCCAACCGCCCCGGCCATGGCTTGGTGCTTTCGGAAACGGCGCGGCACGAATGGGCACGCCCCAAGCGCCTCGCGCCAAGCGAGATCGGTAAAGCGCCCTTCAATCCACGCCTGCCGATGTTCGGCTGACGCAGTGGAGTTTCGAGCGCGCGTCGGCGCCACGCCTCGCTTAAAGCGAAACGAAAAAAGCCCCGGTCGGGAACCGGGGCTTTTTGTTCGTCAGGGCCGATGGTGGGCGATGTAGGGCTCGAACCTACGACCCGCTGATTAAGAGTCAGCTGCTCTACCAACTGAGCTAATCGCCCTCTCGGCATCGAGAGGCGCGCTGTGTAGCAAGCCCCCCGGGCTTTGTCGAGCCCCGTTTGCATAGGGGCAAGTATCTGTGGATAAACGCTTTTGGGGCCTTACGTGTCGCCCCGGCGCGGCACCACGACGTCGCGATGCACATAGACGCCGATCAGGATTCCGAATCCGAACAACAAGGTCAGCATCGACGTGCCGCCATACGAGACGAGCGGCAGCGGTTCGCCCACCACCGGCACCAAGCCCATCACCATCGCCATATTGATCAGCGCGTTGAGATAGATCCCCGACAGCACGCCGATCGCGACCAAGCGCCCGAACTGGCTGCGCGCGCGCAAGGCGATGGCCAGGCCGTAAAGCACGATCACGGTATAGAGGCCGATCAGCACCAGCCCGCCGACGAAGCCGAATTCCTCCGACAGCATGGTGAAGATGAAGTCGGTCTGCTTTTCGGGCAGGAACTGCAAATGGCTTTGCGTGCCCCCGCCCAGCCCCTTGCCCCAGATCCCGCCCGAACCCAGCGCGATCTTCGACTGGATGATGTGATACCCCGCCCCCAGCGGATCGCTTTCGGGGTTGAGGAAGGTCAACACGCGCTGGCGCTGATAGTCGCGCAACAGGCTCCAAGCGATCGGCACCGCGCCCGCGGCCGATGCGGCGACCAGAATGAATTTCCACATCCTGACGCCGGCCATGAAGAAGACGATCGCCGTCGTCGCCAGCACGACCAGCGTGGTCCCGAGCTTGGGCTGTTTGAAGATCAGGAAGGCCGGCACGAGCGTGAGCAGAATGGGCCAGACGAGATAGAGCGGATTGCCGATCTGGTCGTGATTGATGCCGTGGAAATAGCGTGCGATCACCAGCACGATCGAAATCTTGGCGAGTTCGGCCGGCTGGATCTGGACGAAACCGAGATCGAGCCAACGCTGCGCGCCCATGCCGACCTCGCCCATCAGATCGACGGCGACCAGCAGCACGACCGACAGCGCGTAGAACGGATACGCCGCCTTCATCCAGAAGCGGATATCGACGGTGGCGACCGCGATCATCAGCGCGAAACCCATCGCGAAGCGCGAGATCTGGCGCGACGCCCACGGGTCCCAATCGCCGCCGGCGGCCGAGTAGAGCATGACGAAGCCGATGCTCGAGACCGCGAGGATCGTCAGCGCCAGCCCCCACGTGATCTGGCGCAGCTTCTCGCCGAGGCTGAGTCGCTTGTTCGATTGGCCGAGAGCCGAATGGGCGGGCATCAGCCGCTCCTTTCCGCGATGCGCGCCGGGCCTTGCGGCCGCGTGCGCTCGCGCTCGCGTTCCAGGCGCATCGCTTCCGTCAGGATCTCGCGCGCGATCGGCGCCGCGACCGACGACCCGCCGCCGCCATGCTCGACGATCACCGAAACGGCGTAGCGCGGCGATTCGAGCGGCGCGTAACCGACGAACAGCGCGTGATCGCGCTCGCGCCACGGCACTTGCTCGGGCTTGCGCAAGCCCACGCGGCGCTCCTCCTCGGTGATGCGCCGCACCTGGGAGGTGCCGGTCTTGCCGCCGAAAGTCCAATTTTGATCGACGATACGCTGACGGAACGCCGTGCCGCGCGGATCGTTGATTACCGCGCGCATACCGCGCAGCATGACCGCGAGATTGGCCTGCGGCACGCCGATCGGCGGGAAACTGCTTTGCGGACGTTCGGCGATGCGCCGTTCCTGCACCAGATCGCGCGTCAAATGCGGCGTGACCGCGAAACCGCCATTCACCAGCCGCGCCGTCATCGTCACGAGCTGCAAGGGCGTGGCGAGCACATAGCCTTGGCCGATCGACGCGACGAGCGATTCGCCCGTCGCCCAACCTTTGCCGGTGCGCGCCAATTTCCAGCTCCGCGTCGGGATCAGACCGGGCCGCTCGCCCGGCAGATCGATCGACAATGTCGATCCCAGACCGAAGCGGCGCGCCATGTCGGCCATACGCTCGGGCCCCAAGCGGCGGCCCATTTCGTAGAAATAGACGTCGCAGGATTGCGACAGCGCCTCGACCATGTCGAGCGGGCCGTGGCCGCCGCGCTTCCAGCAATGGAACTTGTTGTCGCCAAGCTCCATATGCCCCGGACAACTGACGCGAAAATCGGGCGAGATGCCCGATTCCATCGCCGCCAGCGCCACGATCATTTTATAGGTCGAGCCCGGTGCGTATTGGCCGGAGATCGCCTTGTTGGTCAGCGGCGCCTTCGAATTGGCGAGCAGTGCACGCCACGCCGGCCCCGAAATGCCGCGCGCGAATTCGTGCGGATCGTAGGACGGATGCGAGACCATCGCCAAAACGTCGCCGTTGGAAACGTCCATCACGACGGCGGCCGCACTCTCCTCCTGCGCCAGACGCTTGGCGGCCAATTCCTGAAGGGCTGTATCGAGCGTGAGCACGATATCGTGCCCCGGCTCGCCTTCGTTGCGCGCGAGCTCGCGGATCGGCCGGCCCAGCGCGTTGACCTCGATCTGGGTGTTGCCCGCGCGCCCGCGCATGGCGAGGTCGTAGACGCGCTCGATTCCGCCGCGGCCGATGCGGAAATCGGGAAGCTCCAGCAGCGGATCGCCGGTCAAGTCGCTTTCGGCGGGCGGCGCCACGTAGCCGATCAGATGCGACGTGGTGTCACCGAAGGGGTAAAGCCTTGTCGAGCCGACGTCGATCGACACGCCGGGCAAATCGGGCGAGTTCACCGCGATGCGGCTGACGTCGTCCCAGGCGAGATTGTCCTTCACCGTCACCGGCAGGAAGCGGCGCTTGCGCGAAACTTCGCGCAATATCCGCCGGCGCTCGGTATCGGAGATCGGCACGATCTCCGACAGCGCGTCCAGCGTGGCCGGGACGGATCCGGTTTGCTCCGCCACCACGACGACGCGATAGTTGAGTTGGTTTTCGGCGATTACTTTGCCGTAACGGTCGACGATGCGCCCGCGCGGCGGGGCAAGAAGGCGCAAATTGATGCGGTTGTCGTCGGCCATCGTGCGATACTTATCCGCCTCGACAACCTGCAAATAATACATGCGCCCGACGAGTACGCCGAACAGCGCCATCTTGCCGGCGGCCAGCAGCGCCAAGCGCCGCGTGAACATCTTGGAGCGCGCGGCGTCGCGATCGCGGTTCATGAGGCGGTTCATCGCACCCCTCATCCCGCCGTCAGGAAGATGCGCTGTACGCGGCCCAGCACCGCGCCGATCGCCGGATAGATCGCGACCGTCAACGCGAGCTGCGTGGCGAACAAGCCCAGCGGCACCGACAGATGCGCCGCCGCATAAGCGACGATGGCGGTGACGATCGCCGCCCCCGCCGCGATCAGCGCGAACGACGCCCAGATCAACCAGAACGCCTTGCCGCGAAAGAATTTGTGCTGCACGACGATCGCGTAGTGCACGAGCAGCAACACCAGCGCGTTGAGGCCAAGCGGCGCGCCCGAGAGCGCGTCGTCGAGCAGGCCGACGAGGAAGGCGCCCCACGCCGGAAACAGATCGGGCCGATGCACGATCCAATAGAACGCGCAGATCAGCACGACGTTGGGCGCCAGCATCGAATATTCGGGTATCGGCAGCGGCACGACCGACAGCAGTGCCGCCAGCACCGTCGAGACGACGGGCAGCGCCAGCTTCAACGACCGGTCGAGCTGGGCGAAGACAGCGCCGACCATGGCCGCGCCCTAACGCCCGCGCCGGGGTTGCGGCGGCGGGGCCGAAACCGGCAGCGTGCCGGCCAAGCCGTAATCGACGATACGGATCGCTTCCAAGCGATGGAAGTCGACGAAGGGCCGCACACGCACGCCGTGTTCGCCGGTCTGCACCACGATGCCCACCGGCAGGCCCGGCGGGAAAACGCCGCCGTCGCCCGACGTCACGATACGGTCGCCCAGTTGCGGCCGCGCGCCCGACGACAGGAAGGTGAGCTTGGGCATGTCGGAGTTGTCGCCGTCGATGATCGCGCGGTCGCGCGTGCCTTCGATCTGCACGGGCACGTGGCTGTTCAAATCGGTCAGCAGCAGCACGCGCGCCGCACGCTCGCCCGTCTCGCCCACGCGGCCGACCAAACCGTCGGGCACCAGCGCCGGCTGGCCCTTGGCGATCCCGTCGCGCGTGCCCGCCGCGATCAGCACCGAACGCACGAAGGCGCCGCCGGCATCCGCGATCACGCGCGCGGTCACGAAGGTCAAACCGGGTTCGGTCGCCACGCGCTGCATGTCGCGCATCGCGCGGTTTTCGGCTTCAAGATTGCGCGCCACTTGCTGCCAATGCAGCAGGCGGAGATTTTCCTCGCGCAGACGGCGGTTTTCCTCGTGCACGTCGGCGTAATGGCGCGCGGTGTCGATCATGCGCGCGGCCGTGTCGATCGGCTTGCCGATCGCGTCGAGCATCGGCGCCACCGCGTCCACGACCGCCATGCGCGCGCGCTCGACCACCGGCGCCTCGGCCTTGCCGAGTACCAGCAAGCCCACCGATGCGCCGATCAACCCGGTGAACGCCATGCGCTGCAGCAGCACCTTCAGCGGTGCCGTCAGCTTCAGCGTCGTGCCGGGTCGCGCCATCGGCGAAGCCTCAGTACATCGTGATCAGAACGTTGCGCAGCGTCTTCATTTCTTCCAAGCACCGCCCGGTGCCCAGCGCCACGCAGGAGAGCGGATCGTCCGCGACCGAGACCGGCAGACCGGTCGCATGGCGCAGCACGAAATCGAGATTGCCGAGCAACGCGCCGCCGCCGGTCAGCACGATGCCCTTGTCGACGATATCGGCGGCGAGTTCGGGGGCGGTGTGTTCCAGCGCCACCTTCACCGCTTCGACGATCGCGGAGACGGGCTCCGACAGCGATTCGGCGATCTGACGTTCGGAAATCGCGAGTTCCTTGGGCACGCCGTTCATCAGGTCGCGGCCCTTGATCTCCATCACGCGGCCTTCGCCTTCTTCGGGCGGGGCGGCGGAACCGATTTCCTTCTTGATGCGCTCGGCCGAAGATTCGCCGACCAGAAGATTATGGTTGCGGCGGATATAGGCGATGATGGCTTCGTCCATCTTGTCGCCGCCCACGCGCACGGATTTGGAATAGACGATGCCGCCCAGCGACAGCACGGCGACTTCGGTCGTGCCGCCGCCGATATCGACGACCATCGAGCCCGTGGGCTCGGTCACCGGCAAGCCCGCACCGATCGCCGCGGCCATCGGTTCTTCGATCAGGAACACGCGGCGCGCACCCGCACTCTCCGCCGATTCTTGAATCGCGCGGCGTTCGACGGCCGTCGACCCCGACGGCACGCACACGATCACCTGCGGCGACGCGAAGGAGCGGCGGTTGTGAACCTTGCGGATGAAGTGCTTGATCATCTCCTCCGCGACTTCGAAATCGGCGATGACGCCGTCGCGCAGCGGACGGATGGCGGTGATGTTGCCGGGCGTACGGCCGAGCATGAGCTTGGCTTCGTCGCCGACCGCGAGCACTTGCTTCTTGCCCTTCACGTCGGCGATCGCGACGACCGACGGCTCGTTGAGAACGATGCCGCGGCCTTTCACGTACACGAGCGTGTTCGCGGTGCCGAGATCGATGGCCATATCGGCCGAGAGCATTCCGAGAAGTCGCGAGAACATCGAGACGAAGTGCCTTTCAGATGAAACCCTGGGGAGCGGCCCGGTTGCCCGGCGCTAACTCCCTTCCATACAAGCGGAATTCGGCGCAATTAAGCCCAAAGCGCCGCACTTGTCGACTGCGCTGCGCCGCCACATCGGCGCGGCGGACGACGCCCGCCGCGACGGCAATTTTTCGGCCTGGGTTTGCGCCATGATCCGCGCCCCTGACGAAGCCCCGCTCCGCCCGCCAAGGCCTGTGGATAAGTCCCGGCGAGCGACGTTCCGAACAAGGTATCAGATCGCCCCGGCAACTGCCTAGGAAAGCCGGATAACAAAGCCAAATCAGTGGTTTAATTTTACCCTTCCGGCAAAGAAAAACCCCGCCGGCGGACCGGCGGGGTTTCCGACCGGTCCGCGCGCTGTCATCGCAAAGCGGTCACTGTTTGGCCGGGTGGACGCTGCAATCGAAACTTCCATCCGTGTCTTTGACACATGGATTGAGCGGGACCGTGGGAATCGTGCCCTGGCGCTGTGTCGCCCAAATCGTCGCGAATCGAGCGAGGTCGCGATAGCCCTCGTACAAGGTCGGCGACGAGTTCAACGTCAGCGTCAGCGTCGAATTCTGGGGGAATTGCCCCGGCGGGCGGCGCCGCGCCGTCCTATGGCCGATTGGTTCGCATAGGTTGCCCGATCTTTCGGTCTGGGAGACCCGATTGTCTTTCAGGATGTACTCCCAGTTATCGAACACGAAACGCACGACGCTCGGCGGATAGCGCACCGGCCGATCGATCTTGGTTAGCGACGCCTCCAACGCATCGACGCATTGCGCCGCGTTGCCACCTCCGCCTTTGGACCGCTTGATCTCGTTGCAGGCGCAGCCGCCATTGAAATAGAGACGGCGCATCGCATCGAGAGAACGCAAGTCGATAGCGGGTTTCAGCCAAATGAGTTCGAGACAATCAGGCATGACGCCATCGCGTACCGGGCACCGATCGCCGCGCTTGGGGAGTTCGGCCGTGAAATTTCCGCTCGCGTCGATTTCCGCAATCCGAACGCGCCCCGACATCGCGGGGTTTCGCCAGTCGAGGACGTCGTAACCGCGAGAGCCATCGCTCAGCGTGCAATGCTCGTCGATATCTTTCAAACCATCTATTTCAATGCGCCAGCCAATTCGCCGATCCTTCGTCGATAGCGCCGGATCGCCCTTCTTCCCCGCGCGGACAAGTACGCACAGATCCTCCATCCGCCCGTACTCGTCCTGGCTGGCATCAGATACATAGATATTCGGCACGCGGCGCCGGATCAGCGGCAGCAAACCGAGATTCTCCGATTGCCCGCCGTCGCTGAAATGGAACTGCGTCGGCCCCGCCGCTTCGCCGCCCGTGCAGCCGGGGAACAGACCCATCGATGCCCAGACGAGGGGCAGCGGTGTCAGCTTCGCCATCGTCCGCGCAATTTCTGAGCGCGCCGGATTGGGATAGTCGAATCCCATCGAAACATTGAAAAGATGCAAAGCGCCATTGATCGGCGGCGCGGACGCGCCGGTCGACCGCTGCTGCCAGTCCAAAAATGCCGCGGAAGCCGCCATCGCGTCGCCCATCCCGATTGCATCTGGCGCGCCCGTGAAAAGCCCATAGCACGGCGAGCCGAACCCGAACGGCGTCAATTCAAAACTATGCCGCAACGGATCGTTCAGCCGCACGTCGAGCGCCGCGCGATCCGTCGCCGTCACGTTCACGATCCATAACGGCGGCCTTTCGACGCCGGCGACGGCGACGGCCCGCGGAGCGTAAATGTCGCGCAACGCACCGAAATGCGCTTGGCGCCGATTCAGCGCCTCCAATCGCGCGGCCGATACGCCTCTCACATTCGTGTCATACCCCTCCTCGTCGGACCCTTGCCCATGGATCGAAGGTAAGTAACCATAGGCGCGCACAAATCCGGCCTGATAACGGTGTTGAAGCGGCGATATCCGCAATCCGAAATCGAACGCGACGTTCGACAGCCAATGCCCCGGCAACGATCCTAATGTCGCCACGCCCAACGCGGCCGCAATCCGATTATTGCCGGTATCGCGGCCCAGATTTCCGACGCGGGAATAGTCGAATCCAGGACTGAGGAAATCCTGGAATCCCGAAACGTGATTCTGGAAGCGGTAGGGATCGATGGCCGCCGTCGCGCTGGTCCGGTCGATGGCATTCGCGGCACAGTAATCCGGCGAAAACAGATTGGGCTGTTCGGGCAAGTGGCGGATCACTCTCCAGCGATCAGCCAATTCGATTTGAACATGGCCGCCATCTTCGGTCCCGCCTTTGAAATATTGGCTCGCTAGAAATGTCAGGCAATGGCGAAACCAGTCCGCAGATTCGCCCGGCGGAGTCGCACCCGCCGCGCCAAATCGATCTCCATCAGCCACCGCGAGCAAACGCGAGAAATAGAAATAGGCCGCATATCCGCCGCCGGATACCGACGAAATTACGTCGACGTTCTTGAGCTTCCCGGAATCATGCAATCCGGCGAGCACGCCCATTGCGAAGGCTGCGGCTTTTGAACCGCCGCCGGAAAGCGCCACGCCGACTTGCGGATTCCGATGGCGTTCGGACAGTCCCGGCAGTTGCCGCAAGCTATCCGCCGTGAATGGAGCGGGTTCGGAAGCGTGCGCGCCGACGCAAACACAAACGGCAAGCGCCGACAATGCGGAACGAAATATCGCCGACATTCGTCACCCCCGTAAGCCGTCAATATTCCAAGGGTCGCGCTGAAAAATTACTCTGTCAACTTATGGAGTTTATCCAAGACAAGAAAAAAGGACCGGTCCCGTAAGGACCGGTCCTTTCGTCGCAACGCCCGAAGGCGGGGTAAGGCTTAGTTCTTGGCCTTGTCGACCAGCTTGTTCTTGCCGATCCACGGCATCATGCCGCGCAGGCGCTCGCCCACCTTCTCGATGTCGTGGGCGGCGTGACGGCGGCGCATCGCCTTGAACGAAGCCTGGCCGGCGGCGTTCTCGAGCACCCAATCGCGGGCGAATCGGCCCGACTGAATGTCGTCGAGAATGCGCTTCATCTCCTTCTTCGTCTCTTCGGTGATGACGCGCGGGCCGCGCGTGTAGTCCCCGTACTCGGCCGTGTTCGAGATCGAGTAGCGCATGTTGGCCATGCCGCCCTCATAGATGAGGTCGACGATCAGCTTCACTTCGTGCAAGCACTCGAAATACGCCATCTCGGGCGCGTAACCGGCTTCGACCAGCGTCTCGTAGCCCGCGACGATCAACGCCGACAAGCCGCCGCACAACACGGCCTGCTCGCCGAACAGATCGGTCTCGCATTCTTCCTTGAACGTCGTCTCGATGACGCCCGAACGGCCGCCGCCGATGGCTGACGCGTAGGACAGCGCGATTTCCAGCGCGTTGCCCGACGGGTTCTGGTGCACGGCCACGAGGCAGGGCACGCCGCCGCCCTTCTGGTATTCCGAACGCACCGTGTGGCCGGGGCCCTTGGGCGCGATCATGAACACGTCGATATCGGGGCGCGGTTCGATCAGGTTGAAGTGGATGTTGAGGCCGTGCGCGAAGGCGATGGCCGCGCCCTGCTTCATGTTGGCCTTGAGATCGTCTTTCCAGAGCTGCGCCTGGAGCTCGTCCGGCGTGCAGATCATCATGACGTCGGCCCATTTGGCGGCGTCGGCCGGGCTCATCACCTTGAAGCCCGCACCTTCGGCCTTCTTGATCGTGGCCGAGCCCGGACGCAGCGCGATGACGACGTCCTTCACGCCCGAATCACGCATGTTCTGCGCATGGGCGTGGCCCTGGCTGCCGTAGCCGACGACGGCGACCTTTTTGCCCTTGATCAGGTTCGCGTCGGCATCGCGATCGTAGTAAACGCGCATCTTCTTTTTCCTCTTGGTTTGGAAATCACATCCCGCGTTCGCCGCGGGCGATGGCAACGACGCCGGTGCGGCTCACTTCGGCCAACCCCAGCGGTTTCATGAGTCCGACGAAGGCGTCGATCTTCTCGCCCGAGCCGGTGATCTCGAAGGTGAAGGAGCCGATCGTCGAATCGATCGCCTTGGCGCGGAAGATATCCGCGATGCGCAAGGATTCGACGCGCTTCTCGCCGGCGGATACGACCTTGACCAGCGCCAATTCGCGCTCGACATGCGGGCCTTCCATCGTGAGATCGCTGACGCGATGCACGGGCACCAAGCGGTCGAGCTGCGCCTTGATCTGCTCGATCACCATCGGCGTGCCGCGCGTCACGATCGTGATGCGGCTGCGATGGCCTTCGGCGTCGGTCTCGGCGACCGTCAGGCTTTCGATGTTGTAGCCGCGGCCCGAAAACAGGCCGACGACGCGCGCCAGAATGCCGGGCTCGTTGTCCACGAGCACGGCGATGGTGTGGCGTTCGATGGGATCGTTCTTCGACATGGGCGTTCTCTTTCGACGGAAGGGTTCCAGGGGATGAAGCGCGTTCGCCTCAAACCAGAACCATCCCTTCCTCCGAAATCGGGCCGGCCCCGCCGCCCTTGTTGCCCTTGTCGTCCGGCCCCAGGATCATTTCGTTATGCGCGGCACCCGACGGAATCATCGGGAAGCAGTTTTCCATCTGGTCGACGCACATATCGACGATCACCGGCTTCTTGATCGCGATCATCTCGTTGATCGTATCGTCGACCTCGGACGTTTTCGTCGCGCGCAGACCCACGCAATGGAAGGCTTCGGCCAGCTTCACGAAATCGGGCAGCGATTCGGTGTAGCTTTCCGAGTAGCGCGAGCCGTGCAGCAATTCCTGCCACTGGCGCACCATGCCCATATATTGGTTGTTCAGGATGAACACCTTCACGGGCAGGCGATACTGCGCGATCGTCGACAGCTCCTGAATGTTCATCAGCGTCGAGGCTTCGCCCGCGACGTCGATGACCAGCGCTTCGGGATGCGCGATCTGCACGCCCATCGCCGCCGGCAGGCCATAGCCCATCGTGCCGAGGCCGCCGGAAGTCATCCAGCGATTGGGCTTCTGGAACTTCAGATACTGCGCGGCCCACATCTGGTGCTGGCCGACTTCGGTGGTGATGAAAACATCGTCGCGCTTGGCGGTGATCGCTTGCAGACGCTCCAGCGCGTATTGCGGCTTGATGATCGTGTCCGACTTGCGATAGGCGAGGCAATCGCGCTTGCGCCAGGTTTCGATCTGCGCCCACCACTCGGCCAGCGCCTTCTTGTCGGGCTTCGCGCCCGCGGCGATGCGGCGATCCCACTCGGCGGCGAGTGCCGCGATCACGCGGCCCGCGTCGCCGACGATCGGCACCTCGACGCGCACGTTCTTGTTGATCGACGACGGATCGATATCCGCGTGGATCTTCTTCGAATTCGGCGAGAAGGCGTTCAAACGCCCCGTCACGCGGTCGTCGAAACGCGCGCCGATATTCACCATCACGTCGCAGCCATGCATCGAAAGATTGGCTTCGTACGTGCCGTGCATGCCCAGCATGCCCAGGAACAGCGGATCGGCGGCGGGCATGGCGCCAAGGCCCATCAGCGTGTTGGTGATCGGGAAGCCCGTTTGACGCACGAATTTGGTCAACGCGGCCGACGCTTCGGGGCCCGAATTGATCACCCCGCCGCCCGTGTAGAAAATCGGGCGCTTGGCCGACAGCATCAGATCGACCGCCTGCGCGATCGCCTTCGGGTCCGGATCCAGGCGCGGCGTGTACGAGACGCGCTTGAAGGCTTCAGCACTCTTGTACTCGCCCTTGCCCATCAGGATGTCCTTGGGCAGGTCGATCACCACCGGACCGGGACGGCCCGAGCGCGCGACATGGAAAGCCTCGTGCACCGTCTGCGCGAGCTTGGTGATGTCCTTGACCAAGTAGTTGTGCTTGGTCGCGGGCCGCGTGATGCCGGTCGTGTCGGCCTCTTGGAAAGCATCGTTGCCGATCAGATGCGTCGGCACCTGGCCGGTCAGGCAGACGATCGGAATCGAATCCATCAGCGCATCGACCAGGCCGGTCACGGCGTTGGTCGCACCGGGGCCGGAGGTCACGAGCACCACGCCGACCTTGCCGGTCGAGCGCGCATAGCCTTCGGCGGCGTGCACGGCGCCGCCTTCCTGGCGCACCAGGATGTGCTTGACCGAGTTCTGCAGGAAGATCGCGTCGTAGAGCGGCAATACCGCCCCGCCGGGATAGCCGAAGATTACGTCGACGCCTTGCTCCACCAGCGCCTTGAGGACGATTTCCGCGCCATTCATCTGGGCGGTGTCCTGGGTCGTGGCGGTTTTGGCGGCGGTCGACATTGTCTTCTCCTTTGCACGCTTGCGGTATGGCAAGGCGGCGCAAAATAGGGAGGTGACCTACGCCCGTCAACCCATTTTTCTAATAAACATGCGAATTTCGGGAAGCAGACTTTCCGAAAATTGCGCATCGAGCCGGGTGGCTGCCTTGAGCTGATTGCGGAACCAAGTGCGCTGGCGCTTGGCAAATTGCCTTGTACTCGCCTTCAAAGCATTGATTGCACTCGGTAAATCATACTCCCCGCGAAGATGGGCGGCGAGTTCCGGCACGCCCAAAGCCCGCATCGCAGGCAACGTGTCGGGCAGATTCTGGGTCAAAAGGGCGCGGACTTCGTCGACGGCGCCTTCGGCGATCATGCGATCGACGCGGATATCGATGCGTTCGCCCAACAGTTCGCGTGGCGGATCGAGCAGCAGCGTGGGCCAGCTCGCTTCTTCCAACGGCGCGGCCGCATGGAAATCTGACAACGCCGCGCCATGCGCTTCGACCACTTCCCAAGCGCGCAGCACGCGCTGCGTGTCGTTGGGCGACAGCTTGGCGCCGGCGACCGGATCGCGGCGCGCGAGTTCCGCGTGAAATGCGACGGGGCCGAGCTCCGCGTGGCGCGCGCGCGCGCGTTCGCGGATTTCCGGCGGCACCGGCGGCACCGGCGACAAGCCCTCGACGATTAGCTTCAAATACATGCCCGTCCCGCCGCACAGGATGGGCAGTTTTCCCGCGTCGTGCGCGGCGGCGATTTCGGCCAAAGCGGCATCGCGCCATTTGCCGACCGTGCCGTGTTCGGCGGCGGGCCAAATGCCGTAAAGCCGATGCGGCACGTCGGCTTCTTCTTGCGGCGTAGGCCGTGCGGAAACGATGCGCAATTCGCGATAGACCTGCATCGCGTCGGCGTTGATCACCACGCCGTCGAATTCGCGCGCGATCGCGGCAGCGAGCGCGGATTTGCCCGAGGCCGTGGGCCCCGCGACGATCAACGCTTTCTTGCCTTCCGCTAACGGCCCGACCATGATCCCGGCCCCATGACCCACGCCCTCGTTCTTACCTCGAACCCCCAAGCGGGGGAACTCGACGACGACCTATACCGGAATTTGCGGGCAAGCCTCGCGGCCGAATTCGGCGAGGTTGCGCCGCCCCGCCGCCTTGACGCGCATTCGGCGGCCGAATTCCTGCCCGGCGGCGGCGATCCCGAACGCCTGATCGCCTTCGCGCAAACGCTGATCGGCGGGCGCAAGATCGACGCCAACGCGGTGCCCCTCGCCGGTCGGCGCAAGAAGCTGCTCGTCGCCGATATGGAATCCACGCTGATCCACAACGAGATGCTCGACGATATCGCCGTGTTACTCGGCATCGGCGAGCGCGTGGCGACGATCACGCGCCGCGCGATGAACGGCGAATTGGATTTCCGCGCGGCACTCGCCGAGCGCGTGGGCCTGCTGAAGGGCCAGCCCGAATCCATCCTCGAAAAGGCCGGCGAAGGCATTGCCGCCATTCCCGGCGGCGCCACGCTGGCGCGCACGATGAAAGCGAACGGCGCGCTGACCGCCATCGTTTCCGGCGGCTTCACCTATTACACAGCGCGCGTGCGCTCGGCGTTGGGCTTCGATCGCGACTACGCCAATGTGCTGGAGATCGACAACGGCAAGCTGAAAGGCAGTGTCGCCGAACCGATCCTGGGCCGCGAGGCGAAGCTCGCCATGCTCGAAAAACTCGCTGCCGAAATCGGGATCGGCGTCGCCGACGCGATTTCCGTGGGCGACGGTGCGAACGACCTACAAATGCTCGGGGCCGCCGGTTTGGGTGTCGCCTTCCGCGCCAAGCCGATGGTCGCCGCCCAGGCGCGCTATCGGATCGATCACGGCGATCTGACGGCGCTGCTGTTCCTGCAGGGCTATGCCGAAGACGCCTTCGTGGCGTAGGCTCGGGCGCGTGATGGCCAAGAACCGCATCATCGTCGGGATTTCGGGCGCGTCGGGCGCGATCTACGGCATCCGCGCGCTGGAGGCGTTGCGCGCGGCCAAGATCGAAACGCATCTCGTGCTGACGCGCACGGCGGCGATGACCATCGCCTACGAAACCGATTTGTCGCTCGCCGACGTGAAGAAGCTGGCCGATGTCGTGCACGCCAACGAGGATCTCGGGGCCGCGATTTCGTCGGGCTCGTTCAAGACGTTGGGCATGATCGTCGCCCCCTGCTCGATGCGCTCGGTTTCCGAAATCGCCTATGGCAATACGACGACGCTGCTGACGCGCGCCGCCGACGTGCAATTGAAGGAGCGCCGCCGCGTGGTGCTGCTGGCGCGCGAGGCGCCGCTGCATCTGGGCCATCTGCGCGCGATGACGCAAGCCGCCGAAATCGGCGCGGTCATCGTGCCGCCGGTGCCGGCCTTCTATACCAAGCCCAAAACGATCGACGACATCGTCGATCACACGGTCGGCCGCGCGCTCGACCTGTTCGACATCGACACCGGCCGCATCAAACGCTGGGGCGAGCAATCGGGCCCTAAACGTCTTTGAGACATATATCAAAATTTAAAATTGCTTGATAAAATACAATATCTGGAAAGCTCATCGCTGATAGGTCGATGGCATGCATTTAAGCAGCCCCGGATACTCTGAAATAGTTAAACTTTGGTCGCCGGGATTGCGGCGTCGCACGATATCATTGCTTCTTCGACGCAATGAACACTCCCTTACAATTCATGCCGCGTCAGTATTTCTAGACAATGGTCGTAACTTTCCGTCGAGACCAAACATCCGAGTTTCCGCAAATACCTTCGAAGCAGTACGGCTAACTGAAGCTTTCTCTGAGGAAGAAATTGTCTCTTATTTGGACGGGCTCGAGAAGCGCCCCCTCGAGATTTCTCTGGGAACGGAAACATATCAACTACCCTCTGCAGACTCCGCTCCACAGCGATTTTATTCACCGCTATATGAGCCCAATCTTGCAGGGCCGCTCCGACTTCCATCACTTACAATTACTGGAAGTCGGCTAAATCATGAGCAAGCGCTAGACACAAGCTTGAACAACATTTCGCTTTTTGTGTCTGATCCACCGTTCACTGGCATCCAAGACCTTGTAAGTGAGCTTGGCTTGCCTATGGATGCGCTGCAGCATGGCTGGACGCCAAACATTAAACACACGACTGCGGCGCCTGTTTTAATAAAAAACGATGCTCGCTTTTTTGGTGACCAGCTTAGTTTCAGCGTTATCTACCCGAAAGACTTCATTCCGGAGAAAATGAAGCTACGGCTTATTTCATTTTCACGATCTACAGCTCCGACACGTGAGGTCATTCACACCACACCGAGAGTCGAACCGGCGACCGACAATGAAAACGAAGCAAGCTATACGCTCTCAGTAAAAGGAAAGATCAGCGCCAGAGTTTTACTGTCATATTCAGGAGAACATTTAGCAGATTTTTACTTTCTTCACGAAACACAACGCCCGAACCTCATTGCCGAGGCACATCAATATTTTCACGGACAAAAGGATTTAGGAAGAATTCTTGAAAGGCTGAACAGAGACGGAGCAAATCTGTTTGAGACAGTCGTTTCGACTACGTTATCCCAACTCGGATTGCGCACTTTGTTTTACGGTGGAGTTAAAGAGTTTTCTGATGGACCAGACATACTGGCGCTGACTGACCGTAGCGATTTTCTCCTCATAGAAGCCACCATCGGTCATCCAAATAGCAATGGCAAACTTATGGAGTTGGCAAATCGCTGCCGTGCGTTACAGAGCTACATTAAAGATAATGAACTACCGGCGCGATCTGTTCGCGGCTTGATGTTCTCGAGTTTAAGTGCCCATCAAATTGACTCGGCGCGCGCCGAAGCGACAGATCTCGGCATTTCGCTCTTCTGTCGCGAAGAATTGATGGAAATTCAAAAATTTTCCGCGATGAACCCGAATATTACTGGTGATCTAATCATTCAGATTCTTTTTGATCAGAAGCTGGCAAAAAAGAATGCCTCAATGGCTCAAGGGCAGCAGGTGTAAGAGGCCATCTTCCACACACAAAATTACAACGCTGGGGCGAGCAATCGGGCCCCAAAACGAAAAAGCCCCGCGCCTAGACGCGGGGCTTTCCGTTTACGGATCTAAGAAAGATCAGCCGGGAGACACCGGCAGGCCGACGAAACGCTGCTCGCCGCCGCGTTCGACCATGATCAGCACCGAACGCCGCCCGGCGCTGCGCTGCTCGCGCACTTTGTCTTGCGCCTGGGTGGGCGTGCCGATTTCGGTCTGCGCGATTTCGACGATCACGTCGCCCGGACGGATGCCGCGTTCTTGCGCCACCGAACCTTCGGCCACTGTCACCACGACGACGCCTTTGGCCTTGTCGCCCAGGTTGAAGCGCTGCTTGGTTTCCGGCGTGATCGGCGCGATGGTCATGCCGAGCAATTCGACTTGCCCCGCCGGTGCCGCCGGGTTCTGCGGCGTGCGTTGGGCCGGGGCGGCCGCCTGGGCCTGTTCTTCCTCCAGCTCGCCCAGCTTCACGTCGAGCGTGACGGTGGAGCGGTTGCGCCAGACTTCGACCTTCACCGATTTGTCGACCGGCGTTTCCGCGACCAAGCGCGGCAAGCGGCGCATATCGGTCACGTCCTTGCCGTCGAACTTCACGATCACGTCGCCGGCCTTGATCTGGGCCTTCGCGGCGGGGCCGTTTTCCGGCACGCGCGCGACCATGGCGCCGCGCGCCTTGTCGAGCCCCACGCTTTCGGCGAGCTCGTCCGTCACGCTTTGGATGTTGACGCCCAGCCAGCCGCGCCGCACGCGGCCTTGGGTGCGCAGCTGATCGACCACGTTGCGCGCGATCGCCGACGGGATCGAGAAACCGATGCCGACCGAGCCGCCGGTGGGCGAATAGATCGCCGTATTCACGCCGACGACTTCGCCCGCCAGATTGAACAACGGCCCGCCCGAATTGCCGCGATTGATCGAGGCGTCGGTCTGAATGAAATCGTCGTACGGCCCGGCGTTGATGTCGCGCTGACGGGCGGAGATGATGCCTTGCGTGACCGAGCCGCCCAAGCCGAACGGGTTGCCGATGGCGACGACCCAATCGCCCACGCGCGCACGGTCGGAATCACCGAAGCGCACGAAGGGCAGCGGCTTCGGGCTTTCGACCTTCAGCACCGCCAAATCGGTGCGCTGGTCCTTGCCGATCAGCTTGGCCTGAAGCGTTTGATTGTCGTGGAAGACGACGCGGATTTCCTCCGCCCCGTCGATCACATGGTTGTTGGTGACGATATAGCCTTCGGCCGCGATGACGAAGCCCGAGCCCAGCGACTGGCCGCGGCGCTGCGCCTGCGGGCCCTGGCCTTGCGGGTTCTGACGGTCGAAGAAGTCGCGGAAGAATTCCTCGAACGGCGAGCCGGGCGGGAATTGCGGCGCGTCGGGCCGGCGCTGCTGGGGCTGTTGCTGGCCCTGGCCGGGGCGCTGGCCTTGCGCTTGCGCAGGCGCCGCCGTCACGACCTGGATATTCACGACCGCCGGCAGCAGACGCTCGGCAAGATCGGCGAAGGTCGACGGGGCGAGCGTCGTCGCGATCGGGCGCGCAGGGGCGGCGAGCGACGGCGAAGGGGCGGCCGGTGCAGGTACGGCCTGCGGCGCCTGGGCATAGGCCGGCAGAATTGCCGTAACGGTCAACGCCGCGACGGCGGCGATGCGGAGATTGGCTGCGAAGGACTGGGCCAAGGTTCTGATCCTCGGATCGTGGGGAGGGCCTTTCGGCCGATTATGCCGGGCCGCTCGACGCCGCGCTAGACCGGCCCTTCAAAGGAATTAGGCGGCGGCCGAAGCGGTTCAAGCGGAACGTCAGATCATTTGCCCTTCGATTGCGGCCAAATCGCGGCGCTTGCGGCGCGGTTACCCGTCGTTACCCCGGAAAAAGAAACGCCCGGCGCGGGGAATTCCCGGCCGGGCGTCGTTTGGTCCGACGGATCGTTCTCCGTCAGCGGCGCGGGGGCGGCGCCCCGCCCGGCCGCTGTTCGCGGAAGTAGCGGAAGAAATCGCTATCGGGCGAGAGCACGATGGTCGAGTTCGTTTCCGACAACGCTTTGCGATAGGCCTCCAGCGAGCGCCAGAACGCGAAGAACTCGGGGTTGGCCCCATAGGTCTTGGCGTAGATGTCGGCCGCTTCCTGATCACCCTTGGCGCGGATGATCGCCGCGTCGCGCTGGGCGTCGGCGAGCACGACGGTACGCTCGCGCTCGGCTTCCGCGCGAATACGCTGCGCCGATTCCGCACCCTGCGCACGCTCGGACGTCGCTTCGCGCACGCGTTCGGTCTGCATGCGCGCGAAGATGGCATTCGAGTTATCGGTCGGCAGATCGGCGCGCATGATGCGCACGTCGACTACCTCGATCCCGAAGGACTTCGTTTCCGACACCACGCCTTCGGTGATCTGGCGCATCAGCGCCGCACGGCGATCGGTGAACAACGCGATCAGCGGGGCCGAGCCGAACGTATTCTGCAGATTCGACTGCACGGCGTTCGCCAGACGCTGGCGCATCCCCGCTTCATTGCGCGCCGACGTGAAGAACATCAGCGGATCGCGGATGCGATAGCGCGCGAACACGTCGACCACGATGCGCGCTTGGTCGCCCATGACGATTTCTCGCGGCGTGTCGTCGAAATCGAGCAAGCGCTTTTCGAAATAGAGCACGTTCTGCACGAACGGGATCTTCACTTGAAGGCCGGGTTCCTGCACGACGCGCACGGGCGCGCCGAATTGCAGAACCAGCGCTTGTTGCGACTGGCCCACGGTGAAGAAGGCCGACGACGCCAGAAGTGCGAGGCCGCCGAGGACGATCGCGATCGCCGCGAGTTTCACTTGGCTCATCGCACCGCTCCTTGTTGCTGGGGCTGCCCGGCGGCGGGCGCCGTCGCGGGTGCCGGCCGGCGCAGCAATTCGTTGAGCGGCAGAAGCGGAACCACACCCTGACCGCTTGCACCGCCGCCGCCGCCGTTCTGGTCGATGATGACCTTCTGGTTGCCGCGCAGCACGTTCTCCATCATTTCGAGATAGAGGCGCTGGCGCGTGACGTCCGGCGCCGTGCGATAGGCTTCGAGCAAGGCTTCGTAGCCCGCGACATCGCCCTTGGCGCGCGCCACGATCTGCTGGCGATAGCCTTCGGCTTCCTGGGCCAAACGCTGCGCCTCGCCGCGCGCGCGCGGCACGATATCGTTCCGGTAGGATTCGGCTTCGTTCTGCGCGCGCTGGCGATCCTGGATCGCGCGCTGCACGTCGCGGAACGCGTCGATCACCTGCTGCGGCGGCTCCACGGCGCGGAACTGTACCTGATCGACGGTGATCCCGGCCTCGTAGAAGTCGAGCAATTGCTGCATCGACTCCTTCACGCGGCCTTCGGCCGTATTCCGGTTCTGGAAGATCGACTGCATCGGCGTCAGGCCGATCGTTTCGCGCATCGCCGCTTCGGCGACCGATTTCACGGTGATCTCGGGCGACGCGACGTTGAACAGGAACTTCGCCGCGTCGGCGATGCGCCATTGCACGGTGAAGCGCACATCCAGAATGTTCTGGTCGCTGGTCAGCATCAGCGATTCGTCGAGCATCGTGCGATCGCGGCGGGCTTCGTTGCCTTCGCGGAAACCGACCGTCAGCTGGTTGACCTGCAGCACGTTGGTCTGGATCACGCTCTCGACCGGATAGGGCATATGCCAGTTGAGGCCGGGATAGGTGATGCGCTCCATCTCGCCGAAACGCAGCACGACGCCGACATTGGCGGGCTCGACCCGGTAGAATCCGGTCGCGAGCCAGCCCGCCACCAGCACGATGGCGCCCAACGCGAGCGCCTTGGCCGAAAGCCCCTGGCCGCCGCCACCCGGTCCGCCCGGGAAATAACGGCGCAGCTGTTCCTGGCCCTTACGGACCAGATCCTCGAAATCCGGGCCCTTGGACCCGCCACCCCCGCCGCCCGGCGGACGCCCGCCCCAAGGGTTGTTCGGGCGCTGGCCGCCGCCATTGCTGCCGCCACCGCCGCCGCCCCATGGGCCGCCGCCGCCACCTTGATTCCACGGCATGGAGATGTGCTTCCTTTCCCTGTCGTGAGACGTCGCGACTGTTCCGCGATCGCCTGTGCCTTCCCGCTATGCCCGGAACCTATGGCCCCGGATTGCGGGCGGGCCTATATAAACGTCCATACGCGCCGGAGCAAATCCGGACCTGCACGGATTTAAGCAAGTTTTCCAACGATTCAAGTTCCCCCGAAGAAGGACCGCAGCCCCGTGAGCGTCGCCCAAGCCCAAATCCTCGAAGCGCTGAAGAAGATCGTCGACCCCGACAACGGCAAAGACATCCTCACCCTTGGCATGGTGCAGGGCCTGGTGGTGCGCGACGGGCATGTCGGATTCTCGCTGGAAGTCGATCCCGCGCGCGGCCCCAAACTCGAGCCGTTGCGCAAAGCGGCCGAGCAAGCGGTCGAGAAAATCCCCGGCGTGCTGTCGGTCACGGCCGTTTTGACCGCGCAAAAAGGCGGCGCACCCGCTGCACAGAAAGGCCACGGGCATAGCCACGGCCAGAGCGGCGGCGCCAAGCAGCTCGTGCCCGGCGTCAAGGCGATCGTCGCCGTCGCTTCGGGCAAGGGCGGTGTCGGCAAATCCACGACCGCGACCAACATCGCCGTGGCGCTGGCGCAGAAGGGCTTGAAGGTCGGCTTGCTCGACGCCGATGTTTACGGGCCCTCGCAGCCGCGCATGCTGGGCCTGTCGGGCCGTCCGGATTCGCCCGATGGTAAAATTTTGGCGCCGATGAGCAATCACGGCGTCGCCTGCATGTCGATGGGTTTCCTGGTGCCCGAAGACACGCCGATGATCTGGCGCGGGCCGATGGTCATGGGGGCGCTCGAACAAATGCTGCGCGACGTGGCCTGGGGCGAGCTCGATATCATGATCGTCGATATGCCGCCGGGCACGGGCGATGCGCAGTTGACGATGGCGCAGCGCGTTCCCCTCGCCGGTGCCGTCATCGTTTCGACGCCGCAGGACATCGCGTTGCTCGACGCGCGCAAGGGCCTCAACATGTTCCGCAAGGTCGAGGTGCCGGTCCTCGGCATCGTCGAGAACATGAGCTACCACGTGTGCTCCAATTGCGGTCATCGCGAGCACATCTTCGGCCATGGCGGCGCGCATGCCGAGGCCGACAAGCTGGGCGTGCCGTTTCTGGGCGAAGTGCCGCTCCATATCGCGATCCGCGAAACCTCCGACGGCGGCACGCCGATCGTGGCGAGCCTGCCGCAAAGCGCGCACGCCGCCGCCTATCGCGCGATCGCCGATCGGGTTTGGGCGGCGGTCGAGCCGGGCGTCAAATCTTCCCGTCCCGCCGGCCCGCGCATCGTCGTTCAGTAACCGCGATTTCGCGGGTACAATCCGGGACTAGTCCGATTCGGGATCGGTCCATGACGATGCGCGCGCGTAAAAAATCGATGCTGTTGGCCGGGGCCGCCCTCGTCGCGTTGGCGGCGTGCGCGGACGATTCCGCGCGCATGCCGGCGGCCCAGCCCGCCATCGTCGTTGCCCCCCCGCCGCCGCCGCCCAGCGCGATGGGGCCGGTACCGCAAGTGGCGCCGATGGCCCCCGCCCCCATGGCGGCCGCCCCCGGCTCGCAGTCCGCGCAAGCGCCGTCGACGGTGTTGGCGGGGCATCTTGCCTCCTATCGCACGGCCGAAAGCGCGCAAGCGGGCTGGCAGCAATATGTCCGCCAGCAACCCGCGCTGCAGACGCTGAAGCCCTATTTCGTGCCGGTCACGATCAACGGCCAGCCGTGGATCCGCTTGCTTGCGGGCGATTTCCCGAACGCCGAGGAAGTGAACCGCTTCTGCAACTGGGCGCGGTCGAACCGCATGTATTGCGTGCCGATGCCCGTCGCCGCGGCGAACCAGCCCAACGCGCAGATGCCGCGCGCGAGCACGCCAGCCGCGGCCCCGGCGGCACCCGGCTCGGGCACGATGCAGCGCCAGCGCCAGCCGCGCGGCACGCCGCAACCGGCGGCGGAAATGCCCGCACCGGCCGCACCACCGGCGCAGATGCCGGCGGCACCGGCCGCGACGGTGACGCCGCCGCCGCCCGCACCGGTGCCTCAAGCGCCGACACCGCAAGCCGCACCCGCCGCCAACGGCGCGCCGACGCCCTTGGCGCCGCCGCTGCCGCCGCGTCGTCAGCCCAGCAACACGGGCATTCCGCAGTAAATCAACCGCCGAGGCGGCGTATCTGCGCGCGGATTTCCGCCGCGTCGATGGCGATATCGTGATGGGCGAAGTCGGCCGCGATTTTGCGGACCACATCCTCGCAGCCCGGTGCTTCGTAATCGGCCGTGGCGACTTCCTGCTCGTAGGCCGCCATCCAGGCGCCGGAAAAACCCATGCGCCGGCCGGCCCAACGCGCCAAGCGGCGATTGCGTTCGCGGATATCGGCGCAACGGAATTCCCGATCGTCAACCATGACGCGGGATATGGGTCGATGAAAACGCAGCGTCCAGGCTTTTAAAAGTACGCCGCGCGGCCGGAATTAGCGCTCCAGCGTGGCCATCAACTCGGTCCACTCGCGCTTGCCGAGGCCCGAGTTTTCCTGGGTCACGTTCTCGCCCGCCAGCAAACGCTTGATGACCGCCATGCCCGGCCCCGACACGGCCGTACCCGTCATCCGATAGTCGCGGAACGCCTCGAACGCGATGGGGCACCAGCGCTCGACCACTTTGCAGATCTCCTCGGCGTAGACGCGGATCTCGTATTGCGCGTGTGCGTCGGCGCGCAACGACAGGAAATGCAGAAGGTTGTTGAGATCGACCTTCCAATACCATTGCGTGTAGTAGTTCGTCGGCAACGTCATGCGCGCGAGTTCGCGCGCAAGGCCGGGCTTGCCCGGCACGATCGTCGTGCCGTCGCGCGTCTCGTTCAGCAATTCCTCGTAGACGCGATAGGCTTCGGCCGACAGGTTTTCGATCGCCGACAGCGCCTTTTCGGCGTCCGCCCCCTGCAGCAAATCACCGCGCCCCTGGCGGTTCACGGTCGACTGCGCGGCAAGCTGGCCCGGCACCGGCACGTAGAATTCGCGGTCGAGGATCGAATAGCGCGCCGAGTACTCGTTCACGTTCGCCGTGCGATGGCGGATCCATTGGCGCGCCACGAAGATCGGCAGCTTCACATGCAGCTTGATCTCGCACATCTCGAACGGCGTCGAGTGGCGGTGGCGCATCAGATAGCGGATCAGATTCCGGTCGTCGGAAACCTTCTTGGTGCCCTTGCCATAGGACACGCGCGCGGCCTGCACGATCGCCGCATCGTCGCCGAAATAATCGATCACCCGCACGAAGCCGTGATCGAGCACGGGCAGTGCGGAATAGAGGATTTCCTCCAACGCAGGCACGGTCGGGCGGCGGGTGGTCGCCTGGGCCGCACGGGCGGCATCGATTTCGGCTTGTTGTTCGGCGTTCAGATTGGACATCGGCGCGACTCGGAGTGGCTTTTCAATGGGGGCGGAGTGTACCGCCCGCCCCCTTTCCCCGGAACCGCCGAACGCCTATATTCGGGGTGCCGGGCAACCGGCTATGGCGATAAACGGCTTACGTAATAGCCGATGCGGACCCGGGGGCAGTGCCCGGCGCCTCCACCATCTACGGGGGCGAACCAGGATCGACGCGCGGGTAAAGGTATGACTTTCGCTCGGCATGGTACCGCCGATATCGGGCCATTCTAGAGATGCCAACGACAACGTGGCTCTCGCTTCGGAAGCGCGTCTGGCCGCCTAACGGCGCCTGACGTATGTCCTAAAGCGCGGCTCGGGGGGCGCCGGGCAACAGAAGCCCCCCACTTTCGACCGGCGCGAAGCCGGGCGGACGAGCACGATTCTCGAACACGTTTCCCGACGGGGTGCGGCCAGTGAGCAGCGAGAAGAACGACAAACTGCACTACGATCGGATGATGGAGAACGCGCTGCGCGGCGTAGTGCGCGAGGCGCTGGAAACGGCCGCCGCGACCGGGCTGCCGGGCGAGCATCATTTCTACATCACCTTCCGCACCGAATTTCCCGAGGTCGATATTCCCGCGCGCTTGAAGCAGCGCCATCCCGACGAGATGACGATCGTTCTGCAGCATCAGTTTTGGGATTTGAAGGTCGATGCTGATCGTTTCGGCGTGACGCTGTCCTTCGATCGCGTTCACGAACGTCTGACCATTCCTTACGCGGCGATCACCGCCTTCGTCGATCCCTCGGTGCAGTTCGGTCTGCAATTTCCGGCAAGCACACCTGCGCCCAAAGCTGAACCCGCACCGGCCAAGGAAGTCGCAAAAAGCGACACAAAGAGCGACTCCGCCGAGCCGACGCCGGATTCCGGCGCGCGCGTCGTTGCGCTCGACGCGTTCCGTAAGAAAAACTGACATCAAATCCATAGATCGGCGAATTCATCGCGTCGATCCGCGACACGCAGGATACGTTCGTATGCTGCGAACCGGCCGCGGAAAAAACGCGATTGTACGAATCGCCGCCGATTTTTAAGGCAAGAATAAGACAACGACATCACTCTCCCGCCCGTAGCGCAGTCGCAATCCAGCGATTGCCGACGGCGATATCGCCGAAGCGGGAGAAAAACGAGATGTTCGGGTCACAAGCGTCCAACGCGAAAACAATCTTGGCGGCGCTCGATAAGTCGCAAGCCATCATCGAATTCGAACTGGATGGCACGATCGTCACGGCGAACGAGAATTTCCTGAAGGCGATGGGCTATTCGCTGGCCGAAGTGCGGGGCAAGCATCATTCGATGTTCGTCGAGCCCGCCTACGCCGCGAGCGCCGAATACAAGGATTTCTGGGCGCGGCTCAACCGCGGCGAGTTCCAAAGCGCGCAATATCTGCGACTGGCCAAGGGTGGGCGCGAAGTGTGGATCGAAGCGTCCTACAATCCGATTCTGAACGGATCGGGCAAGCCCGTGAAGGTCGTCAAATTCGCGACAGACATCACCGCGACGAAGATGGCGGCGATCGAGCAAGCGGGCCAGATCGACGCATTGCAGCGCTCGCAGGCCGTGATCGAATTCGATCTCGACGGCAAGATCATCACGGCGAACGAGAATTTCCTGAAGACGCTGGGCTACGCGCTGGAGGAAATCCGCGGCAAGCACCATTCGATGTTCGTCGAGCCCGCCTACGCGGCGAGCGCGGAATACAAGGAATTTTGGGCCAAACTGCGCCGCGGCGAATTCCAGGCCGCGCAATACAAGCGCCTGGGCAAGGGCGGGCGCGAGGTTTGGATCGAAGCGTCCTATAACCCGATCATCGACACCAAGGGCCGCCCGATCAAGGTCGTGAAGTTCGCGACCGATCTGTCGCCGCGCAAGGCGCAGACCCGCGCGCTGGCCGACGATTTCGAGAAAAACGTCAAATCGCTTGTCCAAACGCTCGCCACCGCGTCGGGTGATCTGCGCGTCACGACGCAAAGCCTGGCGTCGGCGGCCGAAGAGACCAACTCGCAAGCCTCGACCGTGTCGGCGGCGACCGAGGAGCTTTCGGCGTCCAGCAGCGAGATCGCGCGCCAGCTTTCCGACTCGACCACGATCGTCGGCGCCGCCGTCGATCGCGCCAAGCAGTCGGAGTCGATGGTCGCCACGCTCGTCGCGGCGGCCGAGAAAATCGGCAGCGTCACGAAGCTGATCACCGACATCGCGGGGCAGACCAATCTGCTCGCGCTCAACGCGACGATCGAAGCCGCGCGCGCCGGCGACGCGGGCAAAGGCTTCGCGGTCGTCGCGTCGGAAGTCAAATCGCTCGCCAACCAGACGTCCAAAGCGACCGAGGAAATCGCCGCGCAGATCGCCGACATCCAGAACGCGAGCCGCACGACGGCAGACGCGATCCGCGAGATCGGCGAAATCATCGGCCGCGTGAACGGCATCAGCACCTCCATCTCGGGCGCGGTCGAGGAGCAATCGGCCGCGACGCGCGAGGTGTCGTCCAACATCACCGGCGTCAGCCAATCGGCGGCCAGCACCAGCGAATCGCTGGTGTCGATGCAGACGCTGGCCGAAAACCTTTCCGGCCAGACGAGCGATCTGTCCGGGCGCGTCGACGCCTTCGTGGCGACCGTCCGCGCGATGTAAACCGGCGCTCCTCCCCCCGCTTTGCGCGGGGGGAGGCGTTTGGGTAGAGTGCGGCGTCCTTCAGCTCGAGGAGCCGACAGAATGCCCGGATTCGAATATCGCGAAATGATCGACGTGGCGCATGACGATGTGCCGATGCGCAAATTGGCGGACGGCCCCGTCTCGAAAGCCAAGTTCGAGGGCCGCGATATTCTGAAGGTCGATCCGGCGGCCCTCACTCTGCTGGCCCGGCAAGCCTATATCGACATCGCGCATCTGCTGCGCCCCGGCCATCTGGGCCAATTGCGCGCCATCCTCGACGACGCGGAAGCCTCCGCCAACGACAAGTTCGTGGCGGCCGATCTGCTGAAAAACGCCAATATCGCCGCAGGCGGCGTGCTGCCGATGTGCCAGGACACCGGCAACGCCATCGTCATGGGCAAGAAGGGCCAGAACGTGTGGACCGGCGGCGACGACGCCGAAGCGCTCGCCAAGGGCGTGTGGCAGTCCTACGCCGAGCGCAATCTGCGCTATTCGATGGTCGCACCGCTGGGCATGTTCGAGGAAACGAACACCGGCGACAATCTGCCCGCCCAGATCGACCTCTACGCCACCGAAGGCGACGAATACGAATTCCTGTTCGTCGCCAAGGGCGGCGGGTCGGCCAACAAGACGTTCCTGTTTCAGGAAACGCCGTCGCGCCTGACCGAGAAGGGCATGCTCGATTTCCTCGACGCCAAGATCAAGACGCTCGGCACTGCCGCTTGCCCGCCCTACCATCTTGGCATCGTCATCGGCGGCACGTCGGCCGAGCAGAACCTCAAAACTTTGAAGCTCGCGACTTGCCGCTATCTCGACGGCTTGCCAGAAGCGGGCAACAAGCACGGCCAGGCCTTCCGCGATCGCGGCATGGAAAAAAAGGTCCATAAGCTGACGCAGATGAACGGCATCGGCGCGCAGTTCGGCGGCAAGTATTTCTGCCACGATGTGCGCGTCGTGCGGTTGCCGCGTCATGGCGCCAGCTTGCCGATTTCGATCGGCGTGTCGTGCTCGGCCGATCGTCAGGCGCTGGGCCGGATCACAAAGGACGGCGTGTTCCTTGAGCAGCTTGAGCAGGACCCCGCGCGCTTCCTGCCGGATGTGGACGTCTCGAAACTCGCGGGCGCCCCGGTGCAGATCGATCTGAACCGGCCGATGAAGGATATCCGCGAAACGTTGTCGCGCCTGTCGATCACCACGCGCGTCAATCTGACCGGCACGATCATTGTGGCGCGCGATCTGGCGCATGCCCGTTTGCGTGCCGAGCTCGAGAAGGGCAATCCACTGCCCGACTATTTCAAGAACCATGTCGTCTATTACGCGGGTCCGGCCAAAACGCCGCAGGGCTACGCCTCGGGTTCGTTCGGACCGACGACGGCGGGCCGCATGGACAGCTTCGTCGAGCAGTTCCAGGCGGCGGGCGGCAGCTACGTCATGCTCGCCAAGGGCAACCGGTCCAAGGCCGTGACCGAATCCTGCAAGAAGCATGGCGGCTTCTATCTCTGCTCGATCGGCGGCGAAGGCGCCTTGCTGGCCGAGCATTGCATCAAGAAAGTCGAGTGCATCGCCTATCCCGATCTCGGGATGGAAGCGATCTGGAAGATCGACGTGGTCGATTTCCCCGCCTTCCTGGTCGTCGACGACAAGGGCAACGACTTCTTTGCCAAGTGGAGCGGCTGACGGCGATGATCCTGATCGGTCAATTCGACTCGCCCTTCGTGCGCCGGGTCGGCATCGCGCTGAAGCTCTACGGGTTGCCGTTCGAGCATCGCCCATGGTCGACCTTCGGCGAGGCCGACAAGATCCGCGCCTTCAACCCGCTGCTGCGCGTGCCCACGCTCGTGCTGCCCGACGGCGACGTGCTGATCGAAAGCCACGCGATCCTCGATTACTTGGATTCGCGAATGCCGGTCGAGAAGCGCATGTACCCGGTCGCCGAACCCGATCGCCATCGTGCGATCAAGGTGGCGGCCCTGGCCACCGGCTTCGCCGACAAGGCGGTCAGCCTGTTCTACGAAAAAGTGCTGCACGACAAGGCGTCGACGACGATCGATACGCGCTGGCGCGACCAGATCGGCGGCGCGTTGAACGCGCTGGAAGCGGATCGCGCGGCGCGGGCGACGCCCTACTGGTTCGGCGATTCGATCGGGCACGCGGATATTGCAGTTGCCTGCGCGCTGCGCCACGCGCGCGATGCGCATCCGGGCTTGATCCCGTTCGACCGCCTGCCCGCCCTTGCCGCGCATTCGGCGCATTGCGAGGCTTTGCCGGTGTTCAAGGAGATCGCGCAGGTCTTCATCCCGCCGTCGTAAGCGGCGGGAAAACGGATCAGCAATTCTCGAAATTGGTGAAGAACATAATGATATCGGTGTTCGTGCCGTCGGCCGCCAGCGGCAGGAACAGCGTATAGCGCGCGACATAGCGCCCGCCCCACAGCATGTCGCCGCGATTGTCCTGCCCGTGGACCGACGTGTCGCGGAACAGCGGCCGTCCGGCGTCGAGCACGCGGCGGTAGTTCGATAGAACCTGTTCGCGCATGCCGGCGATATCCCGGCCGAGATAGCCGTCGACCACCGGCCGCCCGGTCGGATCGCAACCGCGCGCGGCAACCTGACGCGTGCCGAGCAGGCGATAGCGGAAGAACGGCTCGACCGGCACGACGTCGACCAGACCGAGATCGGGCAGATGCCCCGGAATATCGGCGGGCTCGATATCGGCGCGTGCGGGCATCTTGCGTGGACCGCGCTTTCCGGCCCAATACTCGAAAAGCCGCCGGCCCCGCTCGTCAAGCGCGTCGGGCGCATGGAGGCCGTCGATTTCCGCCATCGGGTCCAAAAGCGATTCTCCAAAGAACCACCGATGGTTCCGCCGGGCTTGTTAAGAAAGCGTTAGGATCGCGAAACGATGCACAGGATTTCACATGTCTGATTCGGCACTCGTTCTGTTTTCGGGCGGACAGGACTCGACCACCTGTCTCGCCTGGGCGCTAAACCGCTATACGCGCGTTGAAACCGTCGGTTTCGACTATGGCCAGCGGCACCGCGTGGAGCTCGACTGCCGGCGCGACGTGTTGTCGTCGATCCGCGTGTCGTTTCCCGACTGGGGCGCCAAGCTGGGCGAAGATCACATGGTCGATCTGGCGGCGCTGGGTGGGATTTCGCAGACCTCGCTGACGCGCGAGACGGCGTTCGAATACGAACGCGGCGGCCTGCCCAACAGCTTCGTGCCGGGGCGCAATCTGCTGTTCTTCACCTTCGCGGCGGCGATCGCCTATCGGCGCGGTCTGAAGCGCCTGGTCGGCGGCATGTGCGAGACGGATTATTCGGGCTATCCCGATTGCCGCGACGACACGATGAAGGCGTTGCAGGTCGCGTTGTCGCTCGGCCTCGACAAGCGGCTGGTGATCGAAACGCCGCTGATGTGGATCGACAAGGCCGCGACTTGGGAGATGACCAAGCAACTCGGCGGCGACAGGCTGGTCGATTTGGTCGTCGAGCGCACCCATTCCTGCTATGCGGGCGATCGCGCCAAACGTCACGACTGGGGCTATGGCTGCGGCGCTTGCCCGGCTTGCGAATTGCGCGCGACAGGTTGGCAGAAATGGCGCTCGAACGCCTAACGGTTGGCGTCCAAATCGGCGCGCAATCGCCGTAAGCCTGGCAGCAACTCGGCGAAGGATTCGGACCCCAGCCGCGCGCGCAACGCGTCGAGCAGCGGACCGAGGGCGGCCACGCAGCGCGTGCGCATTTTGACGCCCGCCGGAGTAATCTCGATCCGCGCCGCGCGCGCGTCGGCGTCGTCCATCCGGCGCCGGACGAGGCCTTTGGATTCGAGCCGCGCCAAGGTGCTCGCCATCGTGCTTTTGGTCACCTGGAAAGCGCGCGCGAGATCGCCGGGCCGCCGCGCGCCGCCCAGCCGGACGAAATGGTTCAGCACGACGAACTGCGCCAGCGTCATGCCCTCCGGCATCACGCGCTCGAACGCATTCGCCGAAAGCTGGGCGCAAATGCCGATCTCGTTGAGGACGGAGAAGACGGGATCTTCGGTCTGCGTCATGCCTGCTCGAGTTTGGCGGCGAGGGGCCAGCGCGGGCTGGGCGGAACCGGCGCAGCATAGCCGATCCGGCTGAGCATCTGCACGCGCCCCGTCGGCGCCAGCGCCGACGCTTCCCTCAACGCCGGCGCCATTTCGGGAAATTCCTGTAGCGCTTGGCTCACCGGATGCAACCCGACGCCCAGCGTGGCCGCCGCGAGGTTGAGGCGCAGATGTGCGGCACCCGCAGCCAGTTGCTCGGCGCGCGCGTTGCCCGGCGTGACGAGCCACACGAAGCCCATCGAACTCGCCATCATCGTCTGGTAGGCGCGCCAGCCTTCCTTGAACGCCGTCGAGGCGGGATCAGCGAGCGTTGTGCGGTTCATCAGTCCCAGGCGGTTCAGCCCCTCGAACAACGGTCCGCCAAGATCGATCCCATCGGGCGACCGTTCGATCTCCGCCTTGCCGATGCGCATAAGCTCGACCGACTCGCCAAACGCGGCGGGCGTTTGCGCTTCGATCATCCAGGCGCGCCACGTCAGTTCGCGCAAAGCCGCGACGCGCGCGGGCTCGATGCTGCCGGCAACCGCGACGCCTTCGACCGGCGTGGACATCAGCCGCGACAGCGTCTCGGGCGCGACGGGCTTGGCAGTGTCGAACGGCTCCTTCAGCGAGCGGCGCGCGCGAACCTGCGCAAAAAGCGGATCGCGCGCGACGCCCGCATCCGCGACGAAGCGCAGATGCGCGACAGGCCGCGCGTCGAGCCGGGATTCGCCAGCGCCTTCGGGAAACGGGGTCAATTCCAGACGCAGACCGCGCTCCGCCGCCGCCAGACGCGCCAGTTCCAAGAAGCAACCGAAGCCGATCGCGATCTGCCGGTCGTAGGGATCGGTACGGGGCAATCGCTTGGCAAGATCGCATCGGATCTCGGCGCGATCCTCGCCGATCAAGCGGATCAGCCAAGGCTGACGATTATGCGGATTGGGCGCCAGGATCGCGTGCGCGAATGCGAAAATGCGCGGATCGGCGGCGTCGAGTTCCGCCGCGCGCCAAGGCGCCAGCGCGGCGCGGGGCTCCCGCGTCGCCGCCCACCACGCGCCAGCACCCGTCGCCGCCAACAATCCGCCCGCCGAATACAAGAAAAGATCCCTGCGCCGCATGGCTCATCTCCATTAGTACGATATCGAACCATATAGTTCGATATCGTACTTTCGTCAAGCGACCGCGGGACGCCGGGCTCTGCGGCAGCGGATCGATCGGGCTAGTTGAGATGCCGGGTTTCGCCGTGCGCCACGGCCCCGGGCATGCCGGCACCCCAGGCGAGCGGCAATTCCCATTCGGCCTTCGCGGCCGCGTCGCGCAAAATCCGCATCAGGCCGAACAGGCCGTCATCGGCCAAGGCGATGTCGATCCGCGCGTTGTCGGTCGCGATCAGCACGATCGCCGTGCGCGCATCCGCCTGACGCTTGACGTTGAATCCCCACAGCAAGCTCGGCGGCGGCAATGTATTGGCGGCGGAAGCTGCGGCGGGCGGCGGCGGGGCGGTAGCGGCCGCCGGCGCCGTGGGTGCAGCGGCCACCGCTTGGCGGGGCGGGCGCACGGCGGCGCGATCTTCGAACGCCGTCGCGAAATCGGCCTTCGCGGTCAGGCGGGTTTCGGCCATATCCAGCAGGAAATCGCGCGCTGCGACCGATTTCGCCTCCGCCACCGTTTTGCGCAGTTCCTCCGTCAGCCCCTTCCAAAACAGCGCCAGAAAGCGCCGCGTGAGCCAGAAGCGCATCGTCGCCGCGCCCGCCGCGTTCATTTTCAGCAACAAGCGGTCTTCGACCGGGACGATATCGACGCCGAATTGTTGGATCGTGGCCATGTTCGAGTAATGTGACGGGAAATCGGACACGGGACAATGCGCGAGAACGGCGACGATCTGGACTTGCTGCTGGCGGCGATCAAACCGCGCGAAGGCGCGCGCGCGCTGTTCGCCAATGCCGGCCCGCATCCCGCCCTCGCCGCGTGGGGACCGCATCTCGATTGCCGGCAGGACTGGAAGCCGGATTGCGACGCGCTGGCCCAAGCGGGCGCCAAGCTGGTGGAGGCCGCGAACGGCCCCTACGATGCCGCTTTCGTGCGATTGCAGCGCCAGCGCCAGCGCCATCTGGGAACGCTCGCGCGCGCCCTCGCCGCCCTTAAACCCGGCGGCATGCTGGCGGTATGCGGACCCAATGCGATGGGCGGGGCCCGGCTCGCCGACGATCTGGCCGAAATGGGCGCGCCGGGCAAATCCACGTCCAAGCACAAATGCCGGCTGGTCGTGGCCGTGCGCCCCGCGACGCTCGATATCGCGCGCTTCGTCGATCTCGACGCTCCGCGCGAAGTGCCCGCGATCGGCGCTTTCAGCGCGCCCGGCGTTTTCGCCTGGGATCGGATCGATCCGGGCACGACATTGCTGCTGGAAACCTTGCCGCCGCTGACGGGACATATCGCCGATCTCGGGGCCGGCTGGGGGGCGCTCGCCCGCGCGGTCCTGGCGCGCAATCCCGGCACCACGCTCGACGCCTACGAGGCCGATGCCGTGGCGATCGCGTGCTTGCGCGCCAATCTGCCGGGCGTCGCCGCGCACTGGCACGACGTAACCAAAGGCCTGCCGCACAAGGGCTATGACTCGATCGTTTCCAACCTTCCGTTCCACGATGCGCGCGGCGAAAATCGCGCCCTCGCCGCCGCTTTCGCACGCGCCGCCGCCGACGCGCTGAAACCGGGCGGGGCATTCTACGCCGTCGCCAACGCGCATCTGCCCTACGAAAAAACGCTCGACACGGTGTTCACCCGTGTCGAGCGTCTGGCCGAACGCAGCGGCTATAAAGCGTTCAGATGCAGTAGGTCTTGATCGGTTCGAAGCCGTTGAACGCGACGGCGGCATAGGTCGTCGTGTAAGCGCCGGTCGCACGGATCTCCAAACGGTCGCCCGCTTCGAGGTCGAGCGGCAGACGGTAATCCGCCTTCTCGTACATCACGTCGGCCGAATCGCAGGTCGGGCCGGCGATGACGACGCGGGCACCCGGCCCCTTCTTGGCCGAGACGATCGGGTACTGGATCGCCTCGTCCATCGTTTCGGCGAGCCCGCCGAACTTGCCGATGTCGAGATAGACCCAGCGGCGCGCATCCTTGGCCGATTTGCGGCTGACCAGCACGACTTCCGTGTCGATCACGCCGGCATTGCCGACCATCTGGCGGCCGGGCTCGACGATGATTTCCGGCGGGATGCGGTTGCCGAAATGCTTGCCCAGCGCGGCATGGATCGCCGCACCATAGGAACCCATGAGCGGGATGTCCTTGCGGTACTTGGTCGGGAAGCCGCCGCCCATATTGAGCATGTTGAGCGTGACGCCCGCCGCCTCGCATTCGCGGAATATCCACGCGGCTTGCGCCACGGCCGAATCCCACGCGTCGACGTTCTTCATCTGCGAGCCGACATGGAACGACACGCCGTGCGGCACCACGCCGCGCTTGGCCGCGGCGATCAACAGGTCGCGCGCCATTTCGACGTCGCAGCCGAATTTGCGCGACAACGGCCAATCGGCGCCTTCGCCCGAGGTCAGGATGCGGCAAAACACTTTGGCACCCGGCGCGGCCTTGGCGATCTTGTCGAGCTCGGCTTCCGAGTCGAAGGCGAACAGCGTCACGCCGCGCGCATGCGCTGCGGCGATGTCGCTCTGCTTCTTGATCGTGTTGCCGAACGAGATGCGCTTGCCGTCCACGCCGGCCTTGAGGGCCATATCGATCTCGTTGACCGAGGCGGTGTCGAAAGCCGAGCCGAGCTTGGCCAGCAGCGCCAGGATTTCCGGCGCCGGGTTGGCCTTCACGGCGTAGTAGATCCCCGCCTGAGGCACGGCTTCCTTCAGCTTGCGGTAGTTATCCGCGACCAGATCGAGGTCGACGACCAGATACGGCGTCGCGCGTCGCTCGGCGAGGAAGCGTTGGATCTTCTTGGTGGTCATTTCCCAGTACCCTTTTCTTTCCCAGGAAACGCGTCAGGCGACGCGAAAGTTTTCGAATTGCCACGGGCATTCGCGATCGATCTGTTCGGGGAACAGCTTTTCGCGGTCCTGCAGCGGCGTCCAGTCGGTGTAGGTCCCGGAGACCTCGCCCAAATAGGGGCGGCAGATCTCCATGCAGCGCACATGATCGATTTCGTCGGCTTCGACCACGCCCGCCGCCGGGTTCTCCAACGCCCAGATCATGCCGGCCAGGACGGCCGCCGTGACCTGAAGCGACGTTGCGTTGTTGTGGGGTGCCAGCTTGCGCGCCTCGTCGATCGACAGATGCGAGCCGTACCACAAAGCGCCCTTTTCGTGGCCCATCAGCAGCACGCCCAGCTCGTCCACGCCCTTGACGATCTCGTCCATCATCAGGCGCTTGGAAGGCTGCATGCGCCAGTTCTTGCCGGCGATCTCGTGCACCGACAGCACCGCGTCGTCGCAGGGGTGATAGGCGTAATGGACGGTCGGCCGGTAAACCGGCTTGCCGTTTTCCGCGACCGTGTAGTAGTCGGCGATCGAAATCGCTTCGTTATGCGTGATCAGGAAGCCGTGGAACGGGCCTTCGTTCGGCGTCCAGGTGCGCACGCGCGTCGATGCACCAGGGCGCATCAGATAGATCGCCGCGTCGCAGCCGAAATCGTGGCGGCGGCCATCCGCGGGCAAACGCTTCTCGTGGCTGCCCCAGCCCAGTTCGGCGGGCTGGCAGCCTTCGCCGACGAAGCCGTCGATCGACCAGGTGTTGACGAATTCGCCCGGACGCTTGGCTTGCAGGGCGACCTGGGTGTCGCGCTCGGCGACATGGATCGTCTTGACCCCCAGATCGCGGGCGAGCGCCGCCCAGCCGTCGCGGTTCGCCGGGATCGCGGCCTTGCGGCCGGTGTCGGCGGCGATCTTGAGCAGCGCTTCCTTGACGAAATGCGACACCAGCCCCGGATTGGCGCCGTGGGTCAGCACGGCGGTCGGGCCGCCGGCGAATTTGCCGCGCAACGCGCGCGCCGATTCGCGCAGCGCGTAGTTCGAACGCTGCGAGGGCGTGAGCGCCGGATCGGTGTAGCCGCCGGCCCAGGGCTCGATGCAGGTGTCGAGGTAGAAGGCGCCCAGCTCGTGCGCGAGTTCGATCAGCGCGACCGACGAGACGTCGACCGACAGATTCAGCAGGAAGTCGCCCTTGCCCAGGCGCTTGGTCAGCTCAGCCCGGTAATTGTCGCGCGTCAGCGCGGTCTGGACGAACTCGATTCCGTACTCGGCCGCTTCCTCGTGGCCGCGCGGCTCCGCCGTCACGATGACGATGCGGTCCTTGGGCATATCGATATGGCGCAGGATGAGCGGCAGCACGCCCTGGCCGATGGAGCCGAAGCCCACCATCACCAGACGGCCACCAAACTTCGCATGCTGCTTGTACTCGGTCATCGACGCGTATCGCTCCACGGACGCCCAGTGAGGCGCCTTACCCGCGGGCGATGCGTCGTTCCCCTCCGGGGGCGCATCGGCCATCGCGGCTGTTCCACTCTGCTGCTTGTCGGGAAGTCGATGCTCCGATCGCATCCGTCTTCCGCAAGAGACCCTGCCGTTCCGGCCCGCCTCGGCCCTGAAGGGCCGTTTCCCGGCGGTCCCGGCGGGGCGGACGAAACGGACCGGAAAGCCCGCGTCGCCGCCCAGCGGCGGTCACCCTTGCGTAAGCGGATGGGGCAGAGCCCCGTACTTGGCCGCAACCATCGTCAACACCCCTTAAGGACACCGGCCCACTGGCGACCGGCTTGTACCGAAAAGGACGCTTGTCGTTGCTTGACCTCGAGCGCTTGGGACCGAGAGACGTGGAGGTTCTTCGCGAACTTCCCGCCCTGCCTCTTAGCGCTTGCCTCGTGGGCCTGGGGCACGTGCGTGCGTCGTAAAAGCGCAAATAACACAAACGCGCGGGCGCGCAAGTGAAAATCGCGGCCGCGGGGAAAATTTCACGAAGTCGGGTGCAGCGTGTTGCGCGCGCGCATCGCCCGCGCGGGCGCTTACTTGTACTTGGTCGAGGCCTGACGCAGCGCTTTGAGCAACTCGGCTTCGACCTTGCCGCCGAGTCCGGTGATGCGCTGGGCGAGCACGACGTAAAGCGCGTCGATGTGATGGGCGAAGATCACGCCGTGCCACACATTCGCTTCCTTGATCTGTCCGGCGTAGTCGTGCAGCGACTTCGCGATTTGCGTCAGCAGCGGAAATTTGAACGTGCCGCCGAGTCCTTTGATCTCCAGCGCATCGGACGCAACGCGTTCGATCAAGCCGGCGTGCGGCGCCTCGCCATCGTCCAGCGCGCCCAGCGCCTCGCGCAGCTGCTTCAGCTTCGCCGCGATCTGCCGCACGAAGCCGTCGGACGATTTTTCGACCACCGCCTGCAGCTTCACCGTCTCCTCGGGCGTGAGGATGACGCCGAAGCCGGTCTTGAAATTGACCGCACGTTTGCGCAGGTCCAGCGACGGCTGGATGATTTGGACTTTAGGTTTGGCCACGCGCGGATTCTCCTCGACGGGGACCGAAGCTTAGCTCGGCTTGGCGTTGGGATCGACCCCGCGCCGTTCCTTGCCGTTGAACGGCATCTGCTTGCGCCGCCGGTCGGGCCCGAAATAACCGGGCGCGGAAATGAACGGCCGCGGATAGGCGATCACCGACGACAGACGTTTATATAGCGAATCGACCGTATAGGGTTTGGCGACGAACTCGTTCACCCCGTGGTCGCGCGCCTCGATGACGTATTGTTCCTCCGAGCGCGCGGTCAACATGATGATCGGCATCAGGCGATCGCGCGACGCGGGGTCGTTGCGAATGTAGTCGCACAGCTTGTTCCCGCCTTCGGTGGGCAGGTCATATTCGGTGATGACGATGTCGATATTGCCCTCTTTGAGGACCCCCATCGCCTTCTCGAAATCGTTGACCCGGCGGACGTAATTCGCCCCCAGCATGGACAGGATATCGCCCAGCATGGTCAGCGACAGCGCATTCGGGTCGCAGATCAGAAAGCGGATTTTGCTGAAATCGATCTTTTCGGGCATCGGACCGAATCACGGAGGGCGGCAGTAAAACTTAGGGTATCTCATACGTTTGGCGGGGCCCCATGACAAGCCCCGCCGCACCTACCGGGGGATAGGGGGGCGCCATGCCTTATTGTCATACGAATACCTATTGAATAACCCGCTCCGCGCGTGCCTAAATCGCGGGCGGTTAACTGACATATCAATCTGACCGCCCGGCACGAACCGGATTTGGGGGAGATCGAGACCGTCATGGCGGACCGAGCCGCGACGCGGATCGAACGCGACAGTTTCGGCCCTATCGAGGTGGCCGCCGACCGGTATTGGGGCGCGCAGACGCAGCGCAGCGTCGAGCTGTTCCGAATCGGCGACGAGCGCATCCCCGAACCGCTCATCCGCGCTTTTGGCGCCCAAAAAAAAGCCGCCGCCCTTGCCAATCTCGCCTTGGGCGAATTGCCGGCCGAACTCGGACCGATGATCCTGAAGGCCTGCGACGAAGTGATCGCGGGTGCGCTGTCCGACCATTTCCCGCTGGTCGTCTGGCAGACCGGATCGGGCACCCAGACCAATATGAACGCCAACGAAGTCGTGGCGAATCGGGCCAATGAGCTGCTCGGCCATAAGCTGGGCGAGAAAAAGCCGGTCCACCCCAACGACCACGTCAATCGCGGGCAATCGTCCAACGACTCCTTCCCCACCGCGATGCACATCGCGGTCGTGGCTGAGATTCACGACCATCTGCTGCCGGCGCTCCAGCGCCTGCACGAAGTGCTGCTGGCCAAGGCCACCGAAACGGCCGGGCTGATCAAGATCGGCCGCACGCATTTGCAGGATGCCGTGCCCATGACGATAGGCCAGGAAATCGGCGCTTGGGCGCGGCAGGTCGAGTTGGGGATCGCGCGCATCGAGCAGACGATGCCGCGGCTTTATCGCGTTGCCCAAGGCGGCACGGCGGTGGGCACCGGCCTCAACGCGCATAAGCAATTTCCCGCGCGTTTCGCGCAGGAATTGGCCCGGCTGACCAACCTTCCCTTCATGCCGGCCGAGGACAAGTTCGAAGCGATCGCCGCCCACGACGCGATGGTCGAATGCTCTGGCGCGCTCAATACCCTGGCCGCCGGGCTGTTCAAGATCGCCAACGACGTGCGCCTGCTTGCCTCGGGCCCGCGATCGGGGCTGGGCGAGCTGGCTTTGCCGGAAAACGAGCCCGGCTCCTCGATCATGCCCGGCAAGGTCAATCCGACCCAGGCCGAGGCGCTGACGATGGTTTGCGCGCAAGTGATGGGCAATCACGTCGCCGTCACGATTTCGGGCGCCAGCGGCCATTTGCAGCTCAACGTCTTCAAGCCGGTGATCGCCTATAACGTGTTGCAGTCGATCCGGCTGCTGGGCGACGCTGCGGCATCTTTCGCCGAGAACTGCATCGCGGGCATGGCGCCGATCCCTGCGACAGTCGCACACCATCTCGAGCGCTCGCTGATGCTGGTGACGGCGCTAAACCCGCATATCGGCTACGATAACGCCGCAAAAATCGCCAAACACGCCCATGCCCATAATCTGACGCTCAAGGAAGCCGCCGTCGGTTTGGGTCTTGTTACGGAAGCGGATTTCGACCGCTGGGTTCAGCCGATCGATATGCTGAGCCCGCGGGACAAAAAACAATCGGGGGAGTAGAAAATGGCCGGATCGATTCGCAAACGCTCGGTCGTCATCGCCGGACACCGGACGAGCATCTCGTTGGAGCCGGAATTTTGGACCGCGCTCAAAGACATCGCGCGCAAGCGCAACGCTTCGATCAACGATCTCGTGACCGAGATCGACAAGATGCGCGCGGCGCGCGACCAGGCGGGAAACCTGTCCAGCGCCTTGCGCGTCTATGTGTTGCAGGCGCTGACCGGCACGCTGCCGGCGATCGCGCCGGTTGTCGCGGCCGCGGCGACGGCGAACCCTCCGCAAAAACCGCTCTGAAGGCTATCGCGCTCGCGGCGTTCATCGCCGCGAGCGCCTTTTCGCCGTCCCGCGCCTTCGATCGCGAAGCCGAATTCGAACAAGGTGTCGCGGCGTTCCAATCGCGCGATTACGAAAGCGCTTGGTTCCGTTTCTGGGGCCTGGCGCGCATGGGCGACCGCGAAGCGCAATTCAATCTGGGCCAGATGTACCGGCGCGGCGAAGGCGTGCCGCGCGATTTGGTGCAAGCGCGCCGCTGGTACGAGGCCGCCGCCGCCCAAGGCTTCGACGAAGCGCAATACCAATTGGGCGTGGTGTGGGAGACCGGCAACGGCGTCCCCGCCGATCTGCTGGAAGCCCGTCAATGGTACGCGCGCGCGGCGCGCACGGGTCACGAACGCGCGCAGGAAGCGTTGAACCGGGTGGAGACGGCGCTGGCGGGCGGCCGCGCGCGCACGGTTATCGAGACGCCGGACGCTCCGCCGGCCGCGACCGCGCGGCCGAACCCGCCGGCGGCGCCGCGCCGCCAGAACTAGCGGCCTGCGCGGGCGGTTGAAAATTGAGGCGCGGATTGGCGAACGGGCCTTGGGCCGCGAAGCGCCAGGATTTCTTGCCGGCGAAGGCGAATTCGGCGGCGAGATCCAGCGCCCAAGCGCCGATATCGATCTGCCCCGAACCGTCGATCGTCGCCCCCGCCCCGGCGGCGCGCCAGCGCTCGACCCGCGCATGGCCAAGCGCGATGCGCAAACGCGCGTCGAATTCGTCGAGCACACTGCGCCCGCCGCGTCCCGCCAATCTCGCCAGTTCGGCGATGTCGGGCGGATTGCCGGGGGCAGCATAGCGGCGCGCGATGGCGCCAAGATCGAGGCCGTCGATAATCGCGCCGGGCGCCGAGAGCGCCGCATCGCCTTTGAGATTGCCCGCCCAGATCGAGAAAGTGCCGCCTTGCGATTCGACGCGCCCCGACAATTTGGCGGGGCCGCGCAAAACGGGCACGAGCCCCGACGCGGTCAGCATTTCGCCGAGTTCGAAATCCGTCACCGCGAATTCGGCGGCGAAGCCGGGATTGTCGCTGCCCGCGAGCTTGCCTTTGGCCTCGAATCGGCCGCGCCAGAGCGAGCCCGCCAAGCGACGCACGTCGATCCCGTCTTCGCCGAAGCCGGCCTGCACTTGCGCATCGCCCAACGAGGCGCCGCCCACGATCAACTCGCGCGCGCGCAGCGAAAGATCGAGCGGAACGGCCCCCGCGAGATCGAAAGCCAAGGGCGCGCGGCTCCACCCGCCGGGACCGGGGGCCGGCGCTTGCGACGCGCGCGCCGCCTGAGCCTGCTGGCTGCGCGTCAGCAGCGGGCCGCGCTGTACAGGGCGCGGCAACGCACGCAGGAAAAACGGATCGAGATCGACGCGCTCGCCCGCCAATTCGGCGACCAGACGCCCGTCGCGCCAGACGATCGAACCCGACACGCGCTGCCCGGCGAGGGCGAGTTCGAGCGGCGCCACGCGCATCGCCGCCGGATCGACGCGGCCGCGCAAGCCAAGTTCGCCCAGATGGCGCGCGATCGGCACGCCCAAAGCCTCGAAGAAACGTTGCGCGTCGGGGCTGCGCAGATCGACGATGCCGTCTTGCACGCGCAAGGCCGCACCGCCCACGTCGCGCACGGCCAGTTCGTCGATCGTCCAAACGCCGTTCTCGCGCCCCGCCGTCAGGATGCCGCCTTGCGCGGCGCCCGAATTCCATGTGGCGCGGCCCACGCGCGCGCGCAGATCCAAATCGCCCGCCAGCGCTTCGCCGCCGCGCAGCAGCAGATCCGTGAGCTTGGCGAGTTCGACCTCGCCGAAGCGCAGATCCAGCGCCCAGCGCCCGTTCTGGCGCGCGAGCGTGCCCCCGCCTTCCTTGAAACGCAGATCGGGCACATCGAAGCTTTCGCCGTCGATACGCAAATCGGCGTCGAATGCGCCCAATGCCGCATCGACGATATGCGCCCGGCCCTGGAATACGCGATCTAAGCCGATGCGCCCGTCGAGATGCCAATTCTCGCCGCCCAGCGAAATGCCGCCGGTCGGGTCGATGCCGCCCGTTCCTTTGATTCCGGCCCACGCGGCGGTCAGATCGGCGAGACCGCCCATTGCCGCGCGGCCTTCCAGTATCAACGGCAGACCGGCCGCGGACGCGGCGATCGACAGGCGCTTGGTGTCGCGTTGAAAATCGATCTTGAAATCGGGGGCGGCGAAGCGTGCGCCCGCGGGCGACAAGGTCAGCGCACCTGCATGCCCCCATAATACGCCGTGCGCCGTTCCCGTCCCGTCGGCCGCCAGCACCAAATCGTCGAGCGCGCCGATGGCGGCGATCTCGACCCGCGGCACGTGCAGGGCAACGTCGAACCAGCCGCGCAGTTCGGGCTTGCCGACGACCCGCGCTTCCAGCCCGGTATCGCGGCGCAAACCGGCCGCGAATTCGGCCGCGCGCATCACCGGATCGGGACGCGACAGAAAGAAAATCGCGATGGCGGCGAGAATCAGCGCCGGCACCGCCAGCAGCAGGGTCCGGCGCATGGGCGGGAGTTTAACCCGCGCGCAGGTGATCGCGCAGAATTTCCAGATTCCGCGAATTGGCCTTGAAGTAGAAGTCGAAAAGGTCGCCGGCGACCGGCACGATCCCGACCCCGGCATCGATCAGGACATTCGCCACCATGCGCGCGAGTTTGCGCTTGGGCACGCCCAGCCGCGCGGATTCGACCACGATCCAGGTTGCGGCCGCGGCGGTGATAGCGTCGCCCGCGATGGGCACCAGTCCGATCGCGGCGTCGAGACCGATATAGCGGCGCGTGCCGGGGATCCGGATTGCCGTATCCATCACCCGCGCGAACCGCGCCAGCCGGTCCACCGCCGCCACCAAATGCGGCGGGACCGTTTCGCCGGTCCGAACGCCCGCCTCAGGATCGTCGAATTTCGCCATAGCGCCAAGCAGTTGGGCGAGTCCGCAAAACTGTTCAAGTCCCGGGCGGTTTTCCTTCTACCGCTTGGGCTTTGCATGCTATGTCGCGTTGTTTTCGTCCCTTCTACAGCGCCGCCGGAGGAAAAATGTTCGCCGATCTCTCGATTTACTACACTTGGGACGCGGCATTTGCGCTCTGGCAGGTCATCATGATCGACCTGGTGCTGGCCGGCGACAACGCGGTCGTGATCGGCATGGCCGCATCCGGTCTGCCGGCCGAACAGCGCAACAAAGTCGTCATGGTCGGCATCATCGCCGCGACCGTGCTGCGCATCGCCTTCGCCAGTGTGACGGTGCAGTTGCTCGAAATCGTCGGCCTGCTATTCGCGGGCGGCGTGCTGCTGTTGTGGGTGTCGTGGAAGCTGTGGCGCGAAATCCGCGAACAGGAAACCCACGACCGGGAGGAAGGCGAAGCCGCCCTCGAAGGTCAAGAAGCGCCGACCGCCGAGCGCAAGACGTTCCGCGCCGCGGTCGTGCAAATCATCGTCGCCGACGTCTCGATGTCGCTCGACAACGTTCTCGCGGTCGCGGGTGCGTCGCGCGAATACCCGCTGATCCTGATCTTCGGCTTGGCCGTGTCGGTCGTCCTGATGGGTATCGCCGCGGTCTATATCGCGCGCCTGCTGCAGAAGCATCACTGGATCGCCTATGTCGGCCTGCTGCTGATCCTCTACGTCGCGCTGAAGATGATGTGGGACGGCGCGCCCGAATTGCTGACGCTGGCCGGCATGGCGTAATCCCGAAGCCAGCCCGAAGAAGTCCCCAAGCCCGGCGCGGGTCTGCATTACCCGCGTCGGGCTTGGTTATTTTCGGCCACCCCGCTAATTTCGATTTCACGAGGGGGAGTCGAAATAATGGATGCCGATAATCTGCTTTTGGGTCTGAGCATCGCGCAATGGACGATGCTCGGGACCGTCATCATGGTGAATTTCGTGTTGTCGGGGGACAACGCGGTCGTCGTGGGTATGGCCGCGTCGGGCTTGCCCAAGGAACAGCGCCAGAAAGCGTTGTGGTTCGGCATCGTCGCCGCCACCGTTTTGCGCGTCGCGTTCGCGCTGCTCGCCTCGCAGCTCCTGCAAGTGGTCGGCTTACTGCTCGCCGGCGGCGTATTGCTGCTCTGGGTGGCGTGGAAGCTCTATCGCGAAATATCGCCCGCCGACGACGCCGAGGAAGCCGAAGGTGCGGCCCTGCTCGGCGGCGAGATGGTCGAACATATCGGTCCGCAAAAGACGATGGGTGAAGCCTTGTGGCAAATCCTGGTCGCAGACGTGTCGATGTCGCTCGACAACGTTTTGGCCGTCGCCGGTGCCGCGCGTAGCGACCCGTTCGTGCTGGCGGTCGGGCTGATCGTCTCGGTCCTGCTGATGGGGATCGCGGCCGCCGCGATCGCCAAGCTGATCGAGAAGCACCGCTGGATTGCCTATGTCGGGCTGGTGCTGATCCTCTACATCGCCGTCAAGATGGTGTGGGACGGCGGGCACGAAGTCTTCGCCGCCGTCGCCGGGATCTAAGGGTTAGACGAAGCTCAGCGTCACCTCGCCGATACCGTCGAAGCCGGCGACGATTTTGTCGCCGGCGGCGGCGATATGCAGGCCCGTGCAAGTGCCCGTCGTGACGATCTCGCCCGCCTGCAATCCTTCGGGCGTGCAGGGATTGTTGGCGAGCCAAACAAGCGCCGCGATCGGATCTTCGTCCATCACGGCCGCCCCGGTGCCCTTGCCGACGATCTTGCGGCCCGCACGCATCGCAACCTTGGTCTTGGCGAGATCGAGTTTGCGCCAGCCTTTGACCGGCAGGCCGACCACGAGCGCCCCGTTGCAGCCCATGTCGGCGACGAGTTCGGGCAACGTCACTTTGCGGAAATCAGTATAGCGGCTGTCCACGACCTCGATCGCCGGATGCAAATCCTCGATCGCCGCCAGCACTTCGGCGCGGCTATACGGCTTTTTGCGCGGCTTCAGGTTCTTGCCCAGCACGAAGGCGAACTCGCCCTCGACCCCGCGCAGCCGATACTGCGCCGCGGCGAACGACGTGCCCGAGACGAAGCAGCGCGACAGAAACACGCGCCCCGCGAAGGGACCGTCGGATTTCATGATCTTGCGAGCGGGCTCGCTGGTGCAGCCGATCTTCCAGCCCGCCCGCGTCAGCCCCAGTTCGGCCGCGACCAGACTTTGCAGCCGATAGGCTTCGGCCAAATCGCGCGGCCGGCACGATGCCGGCAGTGCGGGCAATGTCTGGCCCATGCGCCAGACTTCCGACAAGTATCCGACGGCGGGTGCAAGTCGCCCGCCCGCTTTGCGCTTCGCGGCCATCTCAGTCGTTTTCGCCTTCGACCGGCGCATCGAAGAAATCGCCCTCGGGCTTGATTTCTTCGGCGGCGGGCGGCGGCGCTCCCTCCAATTCGTTCAACGCTTCCGGCGTCATCGGTTCGTTGCCGTAAAGATAGTCCGGAAGCCACAGCGCGATCTCGGGAAAAATATAAACCAGCGCCATGCAGGAAATCACGATGTAGATGAACGGCATGACGCCCGCGAAAATGCTCTCGAGCGTGACATGCCGGGGGGCTACACCCTTCAGATAGAAGGTCGCCATCGCGACCGGCGGAGACAGGAAGCTGGTCTGAAGATTGAGCGCGATCATCACGCCGAAGAACAGCGGCGAAATCCCGAAATTGTCCAAAAGCGGCAGGAAAATCGGAACGAAGATGACGATGATTTCCGTCCATTCGAGCGGCCAGCCCAGCACGAAGATGATCGCCTGGGCGAGCAGCATGAACGTGAACGAATTGAGGTTCAGGCTTTCGACGAAATTCTCGATCATTTGCTGGCCGCCGAGATAGCCGAACACCGACGAGAAGATGAACGAGCCGACGAACAGCCAGCACACCATCGCCGAGGTGCGCGCGGTCAGCAGCACGGATTCCTTCAGTCGATCGAAGGTCAGCGCGCGATAGCACGCGGCCAGCACCAGCGACCCCAGCGAGCCCATCGCCGCCGCTTCCGACGGCGTGGCGAGCCCCATCAAAATCGCGCCCAGCACCATTGCGATCAGCGCGGCGAGCGGAAAGAACGACGTCGCCAGCGCCGCCAGAATCCGCAAGACGGGAACGTTGCGTTCCTCGAGCGGCAAGCGCGGCGCGCGGTCGGGATAGACGACGCCGACGCCGATCGCATAGAGGATATAGAGCCCCGCGAGCATCAATCCCGGGATGAAGGCGGCGGCGTAAAGCTGAACGACCGATACGCCCGCGGTGGCGCCGTAGAGAATCAGCATGATCGACGGCGGAATGAGAATGCCCAGACACCCGCCGGCGCAGGTGACGCCCGCCGCCAAGCGCACGTCGTAGCCCGCGCGCAGCATCGCGGGGAACGCGAGCAAACCCATCAGCGTCACGACCGCGCCGACGATGCCCGTGGCCGTCGCGAACAGCGCGCAGGTCGCCAGCGTGGCGACGGCCAGCGATCCCGGAATGGCGCCGGAAGCGAGTTGAAGACTTCGGAACAGCCTGTCGAGGATATTCGCCCGTTCGATCACGTAGCCCATGAACACGAACAACGGCACCGATATCAGAACGTCGTTCGCCATCACCGCGTAGGTGCGCTGGACGAACAGGATGAACACGTTGTCGCCCAGCGAGCCCACGTAGCCGAAGAACAAACCCAGCGCCATCAGGCTGAAGGCGATGGGAAAGCCCAGCATGATGACGAAAATGAACATCACCAGCATGGTGAGTCCGAGGGCGGGATCGCTCATGGAACGCGGCTTTCGTTGACGGGGGAGATTTTCACGCCTGGCCTTGGCGCTCGGCTTCGGCGCGTTCGAGGATCAGCTTCTCCATCTCCTCGACATCGTGCAGGCGCGGCGGCCATTCGCCGTCGCGAAGACAGATCACGCAGCGCACGACTTCGGCGATGCCTTGCAGCGACATCAACGCGCCGACGAAGGGAATGAGGAATTTGAAGGGCCAGATCACGGGGCCTTCGGGCGAAAAGGACGAATGCTCGTTCTGGGCGTAGCTCTGCAGGAAGAACCGCCAGCCCATCCAGGCCATCGCCGCCATGGCGGGATAGAAGAACAGCAGCCACAGCGCGAGATCGAGCGCCGCCTGACGGCGCGGCGCGAAATTCCGGTACAGGAAATCGCCGCGCACATGGCCGTTGCGCGCCATCGCGTAGGCGCCGGCCATCATGAACAAGGTGCCGTAGAGGATGTAGCTGACGTCGAAAGCCCAAGTGGTCGGCGCGCGGAACGCGTAGCGCGAAAAGACCTCGTAGGCGATGGCGACGGTCAGCGCGACGATCGTCCAGGCGAAGGTCTTGCCGAAGAAATTGCTGATCTTGTCGATCGTCAGAAGGAATTTCTGCACGGGAAACCGTCCGGTCGGAAGCGATGTCCCCGCGCCGGCGTGCCGGCGCGGGGATTTCGCGTATCGCGCGTCGAACTAACCGCGGCGCGCGAAGAAGTGGTTGTAGGCCAGCGAGTCCGAGGCTTCGTAGTTGAGGAAGAAGCCCGTGACGCGCTGCGACCAGGCGCGCTGGCTGTCGACCACCTTTTTGAAATAGGCGTCGGACGACAGTTCCGTGATGACCGTATCCCACGCCTTGAGCTGGGCTTCCTGGATCGCGCGCGGGGTCGCCGCCACGCGAACGCCGGCCTGCCGGATCGCCTGCAGATCCTTGGGATAGCGTTCATGCGCCTTCCACAGCATATCCGACGACGCGGCTTCGGCCGCGTAGCGCAGGATGTTCTTGATCTCGGCCGGCAGCGCGTCGAATTTCTGCTTGTTGAAGAGAACTTCGAAGCACTCGACCTTCTGATGGAAGCTCTGCAGAAGGTAGTTCTTCGCGACGTCGGGGAAACCGAGCACGCGATCCGACGACGGGTTGTTGAACTCCGCCGCGTCGAGCAGGCCGCGTTCCAGCGCCGGAACGATTTCGCCGCCCGCGACGATCGTGACCGCGGCCCCCATCGCGCGATAGAGATCGGCCGCCAGCCCGACCGTCCGGTACTTCAAGCCCTTCAGCTGATCGGGGTTGGTGATCGGCTGACGGAACCAGCCGAAAGGCTGGGTCGGCATCGGACCGGTCAGATAGGCGACGACGTTCACCTTGGTGATATCGTAAAGCAGCTCGTTATAGAGCCCCTCGCCGCCGCCGTAGTAATACCAGGCGAGCAGCGAGTTCGCGTCGCCGAAGAAGGGCGGCGCCGTGCCGAACAGCGAATAGGCCTTGTTCTTGCCGTACCAATAGGCGGCGACGCCGTGGCCGCCGTCCAGCGAGCCCGAATGCACCGCATCCTGCATTTGGAACGCGCCGACGACCGCACCCGCCGCGAGCAGTTCCAGGCGGAAGCGGCTGCCGGTCATCTCGTTCACGCGCTTCACGTAGTCGCCGGCCATCTCGTGGAAGATGTCGCGCTGCGGCCACGTCGATTGGAAGCGGAAGACGGTCGTTTGCGCGCGGCTCACCTGCGGCGACGCCAGCGTGCCCGTCGCGACAGCCGCACCGCCCAAGGCCAATTTGCCCAAGAAGCCGCGACGCGAAGCGGAAGCTTTCTTCGTTGTCATAAAGGCTCTCCTCCTGTCGGAGGCCTATATTTGAGCACCGCGAAGACGCCGACCTCCATCGCGCCTCCACTCCCGCGGCGCGCCCGCCGGGATCGAAACCCCGCCCGCGTTCGCCGCTATCGGATCGCCGCCGGTATTCCGGTCGGGACCCGCTCGCGGGATCGACTTTGCATGAAGGCGGGCGCGGCACGCAAGCGCCGCGATTGGTTGCACAAAATCCGCATGTTCAAAACGGATTCGCCGTGCCATTGGCGCCGCTTGGACGCCGCGCCCGGCGCATGCTAAGCGCCGTCCGATGGCGCCGTCTTTCGACTTCGACAACACCGCCCTGGCCGCCGCCTATGCGCGCGATGGCGTCGCGCATGTGCCGGGCGCTTTGAACGCGGCATGGGTCGACCGCATGCGGACGGCGGTCGATCGCGCGATGACGGTGCCGTCCAACGACGCGATGGAGTTCGTGCCGCCGGGCGAGGACGGGCGCTTCTTCGGCGACATGTTCATGCACCGGCGCGACGCCGATTTTCGTGCCCTCTTCTTCAAAACGCCCTGCGCCGAAATCGCCGGACGCGCGATGGGGGCGGCCGAGGTGCGTCTTTTCTACGATCAGATTTTCGCCAAGGCGCCGGCCACGAAACGCGAAACGCCGTGGCACCAGGATGGGCCCTATTGGCCGATTTCCGGCGAGATGGCGTGCACGGTCTATCTCGCCCTCGATACGATCGACGACGGCAACGGCGCGGTGCGCTATGCGCGCGGCAGTCATTTGCCCGGCCGCGATTTCCGCCCCGCCCCGTTCCGCGCGGGTGCCGACAACGCGCTACGCTATGCGGGCTCGGCGCTGCCGGTCGTCGAAGCGCCCGACGAAGCCACGCTGATATCGTTCAAGCTCGCCCCCGGCGACGCGGTCGTGTTCCACGGCCGCATGGTGCACGGCGCCCCCGGCAATCCAAGCGCCGACCGGCCGCGCCGGACGATCGCGTTGAGATTTACGGGCGAGGACATACGCTGGCGGCGCGGCATCTCGACCTTCGGCCGCCTGCGCAAAGCCGATCTGCCCGACGGCGCGCCGCTGTCGGCGCGCGACGAATTGTTCCCGGTGCTGTGGCGGCAAAACTAGACGCGGACGATTTTGCCCGGGTTCATGATGTTGTCGGGGTCGAACGCTTTCTTGACCATCCGCATCAGCGACACGGCTTCGCCGTGTTCGGCGGTCAGGAAATCGATCTTGCCGTAGCCGATTCCGTGCTCGCCCGTGCACGTCCCGTCCATTGCCAGCGCACGATTGACCAAACGATCGTTGAGGCGGTTGGCCTCAGCGACCTCTTTGGGATCGTCCATGTTCAGCACGAAGCAGAGATGGAAGTTGCCGTCGCCGACATGGCCGACGATGGGGGCCGGGATGAACGACGATTCGAGATCCTTCTGCGTCTCGACGATGCAATCGGCCAAGCGCGAGATCGGCACGCACACGTCGGTCGCCCAGATCGCGCAATCCTTGCGCAGCGCCTTGCTGGCGTAGGCCGAATCGTGGCGCGCCTGCCAGATTTTGCGCCGTTCGGCCGGATCGGTCGTCCAGCGGAAATCCTCGCCACCATGTTCGGCGGCGATCGCCTGGACGAATTCGGCCTGTTCCTTGACGCCCGTTTCGCTGCCGTGGAATTCGAGCCACAGCGTGGGGGCCGCGGGAATGTTGATCTTCGAATAGGCGGCGATGGCTTCCATCTGCAGCTTATCGGCAAGCTCGATGCGGGCCACGGGAATGCCGGCCTGGATCGTGGCGATGCAGGTATCGACCGCCGATTTGACGTCGGGGAAGGCGCACATGGCCGAGCTGGTCGCTTCGGGAATGCCGTAGACCTTGAGCGTGATTTCGGTGATGACGCCGAGCGTGCCTTCCGAGCCCACGAACAGCCGCGTCAGGTCGTAACCCGCCGAGGATTTGCGCGCGCGCCGCGCCGTGCGCACGACGCGCCCGTCGGCGGTGACGACTTCCAGCGCCAGCACGTTCTCGCGCATCGTGCCGTAGCGCACGGCGTTGGTGCCCGAAGCGCGCGTCGCGGTCATCCCGCCGATCGAGGCATCCGCCCCCGGATCGATCGGGAAGAACAAGCCGGTATCGCGCAGATATTCGTTGAGCTGTTTGCGCGTCACACCCGGCTGCACGCGCACGTCGAGATCGCTGGTGTTGACCGCCAGCACCTTGTTCATACGCGACATGTCGATGCAAATGCCGCCATGCAGCGCCGCCGTGTGGCCTTCCAGCGCCGTACCGGCACCGAACGGCACGACCGGGATGCGGTGCTTGGCGCAGGCCTTCACGATCGCGACGACTTCCTCGGTGCTCTCGACGAAGGCGACGGCGTCGGGCGGCGCGGGCTTGTGATAGGCCTCGCCCTTGCCGTGCTGCTCGCGCACCGCCATCGCGGTCGTCAAACGGTCGCCAAGAACGGCGCGGATCGCTGCGATCGCCGCGTCGCGCGCGGCGGGTTCGGTCGCTGTGATTTCGGCGGCGCTGGCCATGTCGTTTCCTCTTCCCTAGGGCAACGAAACTACGCCGCCGGGCTTTGCGCGGCAACCGCCGCTTCACGGGATTTCTCCGCCGCCCGGACGCGCTCGCGCCAAATCGTGTAAAGCCCGGCCGCAACGACGATCGCCGCCCCCCACCAGACGTTGTCGGAGGGCCATTCGCCCCAGACGAACCAGCCGAGAATGGCGGCCCAAATCAGCTCGGTATAGTGGAACGGCGCCACCGCGCCGATCGGGGCGAGGCGAAACGCGCGGATGGTGAACAACTGCCCGAGCAGCACCAGCACCGCCATCGTGACGATGACCAGCCACATATGGCCGGGTACGGGGGCCGAGACGATCGCCGCCCCGGCGGCACCCGCGAAAAGCATTGCGGTGTTCTGCGACACCATCATCGAAAGATCCGTCTCGGTCGAGGCGAGCCAGCGCACGCAGGTCATCCCGCCCGCATAGAACACCGCCGCCGACAGGGCGAGCATCGCACCGACCCCGAATTCGCCGTCGGCGATACCCGGGCCGATGATGACCACGACGCCGATAAAGCCGATGAACACCGCCGACCAGCGATGGATGCCGACCTTCTCCTTCAGCACGGGCACCGAGAACGCAGTCATGAACAACGGCGCCGCGAAGCCGATCGCGATGGCGGTGGCGAGCGGCAAATGCCGCAGGCTTTCGAAAAACGTGTACATCGCGCAAACCGACAGCGACGCGCGCAGCAAATGGCCCAGCGGCCGTTTGGTGCGCAGCGCCGCGAAGCCGCCGGCACGGATCACGAAGGGCGTGAGGATCAGCAGCACGAAGACCGAGCGGATCGCCATCAGCTGCCCGGTCGGCAGATGTTGGATCGCGTATTTCGTGACGGCATCCATGATCGACAGCAAAACAACGCCGAACGCCATCGACGCGATCCCCAAGAGCGGGCGGTCGGAGCGGCCGATTCCACTGCGCGGAGTCGGGGTCTGGGTTGCTGGCGTTGCGGGGTTCGTCATGGGTGCACCGTCTATACTCGATATAGGGCAACGAAATCTCGGCGGATCGCGCATGAACGTCCCGACGCTGACGCATTCCATTTTGTCTCTCGGCAATCGCGCGCCGCGCGACGACGACCGGTTGGAAATTTCGGGTGCCGGCGATCCGGTGTTTCCCACGCCGTTTCGCATCGCCACGGCCGCAAGCGCGGTGCTGGGTGCGGCCGGATTGGCGCTTAGCGATCTGTGGCGCTTGCGCGGCAACGCGGCGCAAAGCGCGCGTATCGATACAAGATCGGCGGCGGCGAGCTTACGTTCCAGTGTCTATGTCACGCGCGACGGCGTGAAACCCAAATTCTGGGACCCGCTCGTCGGCCATTATTCCACGCGCGACGGTCGGCATATCTTCCTGCACACCAATCACGCGCATCATCGCGCGGCGGCGTTGCGGCTTTCCGGCGCCAAGGGCGATACGCGCGCCGATCTGGAAGCGGCGGTCGCGAAGCTCGACGCGTTCGCGTTCGAGACCGCGCTGGCCGCTGCGGACGGAATCGGCGCGGTGACGCGCACGCGCGACGAATGGGCCGCGTCGGCGCAAGGAAAGGCGGTCGCGGCGCTGCCTGTGTTCACGATCGACAAGATCGGCGAGGCACCACTGCGCAAATTGCCGGAAGCGGGGCGGCCTCTCTCCGGGATTCATGTGCTCGATTTGACGCGCGTTTTGGCGGGGCCGACGGCGGGGCGCTTGCTCGCCGAACATGGCGGCGATGTGCTGCATCTCGCCGCGCCGCACACGCCCTATCAGACCGAACTGCTCTACGACACCGGGCCCGGCAAGCGTTGCGCATGGCTCGATCTCGATACGGCCGACGGCCCCGCGATGCTGCGCGACCTCGCGGCCGGGGCCGATGTGTTCCTGCAATCCTATCGGCCGGGTGCGTTGGCCAAGCGCGGGTTCGGGGCCGCCGAACTCGCCAAGCTTCGCCCCGGCATCGTGGTGACCGAGCTTTGCGCCTATAGCCACGAAGGCCCGTGGGCGATGCGGCGCGGTTTCGACTCGGTCGCGCAGAACGCGATGGGCTTGGCGGCGACGCAAAGCGCGCTCGCAGCACCCAAGAACATGCCCGTGCAAGCGCTCGACTATATCGGCGGCTATGTCGCGGCCCTCGGCACGATGCTGGCGCTGGCGCGCCAAGCGCAAGAAGGCGGCACCTGGCGCGTGTGCACCTCGCTCGCCCAGATCGGGCATTTTCTCGCAAGCCTCGGCACGCTCGACGCGCGCGAGGCCGCCGCCGATCTGCCGCCGGACGATATTGCCAAGCTGATGATCGAAGTCGACTCGCCCTTCGGGCACATCGGCCATTTCAAGCCGGTGCTGGAACTCGACCGCACGCCCGGCTTCTACGCCCGGCCGCCCGAGCCTTTCGGCACGTCGAAAGCGGAATGGGTGTAAACGGCTACGCCTTGCCGTAGCCGCCGCCGCCCGGCGTTTCGATCACGAACATGTCGCCGGGCTTCACGTCCCATTGGGCCGTGGCGCCCTTCTCCTCGACCGTGCCGTTCGTGCGTTCGACCCAGTTGCGGCCAAGCTTGCCGTTGCCGCCGCCATTGGCGCCGAACGGTTCGACCTTGCGCCGGTTGGCGAGGATCGCGCAGGTCATGTCTTCCAGGAAGCGCACCTTGCGGATCGTGCCGTCGCCGCCACGCCATTCGCCCTTGCCGCCCGAGCCGCGCCGGATCTCGAAGCTTTCGACGCGCACGGGGAAGCGCCATTCCAGCACTTCGGGATCGGTCAGGCGCGAATTGGTCATATGCGTTTGCACGGCATCGCAACCATCGAAGCCCGGCCCCGCGCCCGAACCGCCGGCGATCGTCTCGTAATATTGATGACGATCGTTGCCGAAGGTGAAGTTGTTCATCGTACCCTGCGCGCCCGCCATCACGCCGAGTGCGCCGTAGATCGTATCGGTCACGGCTTGCGAGGTTTCGACGTTCCCGGCCACGACGGCGGCGGGGTATTGCGGGCGCAGCATGCAGCCTTCGGGGATGATCACCTTCAACGGCTTCATCACGCCCGCATTCATCGGAATGTCGCCTTCGACCAGCGTGCGGAAAACGTAAAGCACGGCAGCCATGCAAACCGACGCCGGCGCGTTGAAATTGTTCGGCCGCTGCGCCGACGTGCCCGTGAAATCGAGAATGCCGCTGCGCATCGCCTTGTCGATCGACACTTTCACCTTGATGACGGCGCCGTCGTCCATCGGATAGGCGAATTCGCCGTCCTTCAGCACGTCGAGCACGCGGCGGACCTGCTCCTCGGCGTTGTCCTGCACATGGCCCATATAGGCGCGCACGACGTCCAGGCCGAATTCGCGCACCATCTTGCGCAATTCCTGCGCGCCCTTCTCGCACGCCGCGATCTGGGCTTTGAGATCGGCGATGTTCTGCGCCGGATTGCGCGCGGGATATTTGCCGGATTTCAACAGCGCGGTCATTTCCGCTTCGCGGAAGCGGCCTTGATCGACCAGCTGGAAATTGTCGATCAACACGCCCTCTTCCTCGACCGTCGTCGAGCCGGGCGGCATCGAACCGGGCGTGAGGCCGCCGATATCGGCTTGGTGGCCGCGGCTGGCGACGAAGAACAGAATGTCCTTCCCCGCTTCGTCGAACACCGGCATCACGACCGTGACGTCGGGCAAATGCGTGCCGCCGTTATAGGGCGCGTTCAGCACGAACACGTCGCCGGGGCGCATCGTACCTTCGCGCGCGCGCGTAACGGCGGCGACACTCTCGCCCATCGAGCCCAAATGTACCGGCATATGCGGCGCGTTGGCGATCAGGTTCCCCTGGCGATCGAACAGCGCGCAGGAGAAATCGAGGCGTTCCTTGATGTTCACCGAGTACGCAGTGTTCTGCAGCGCCACACCCATCTGTTCGGCGATCGACATGAACAGATTGTTGAACACTTCCAGCATCACCGGATCGACCTTGGTGCCGACCGCGTGCTGGCGCTTGATGGCGACCACACGGCGCAGCACCAGATGATCGCGCGCAGTGACTTCCGCCGCCCAGCCGGGCTCGATCACCGTCGTCGCGTTGCGGTCGGACACGATCGCGGGGCCGGACACTTTCATGCCCGGCTTCAACGTGTCGCGTAAGAAAACCGGCGTCGAATGCGTTTCGCCGTCGGCATACATCTTGACCGTCGCCGCCGGGGCGGGCGGCGTGGCGGTGCCGATTTCGCGCACGATATCGTCGGCACTTTCGGTATGGCCGACGACTTCGACCGCGACGGCTTCGACGATCACCGCCTTGCCGGGCATCGAGAAACCGTAACGCTGGCGATGCTGCTCGACGAAAGCGGCACTCGCCGCTTCGACCGCGCCGAAATCGACGACCAGCGCGGAATCGGTACCTTCGTATTTGAGATGCAGCTTGCGCCGCACGTCGATCTTCGCCTTGTCGATGCCCTGACGGCGCATCTCGGCCAGACCTTCTTCGGCCAGCGCCGCGAGTTCCTTTTCGAGTGTGGGCAGGATCGCATCGGCGAGCTTGGCTTCGACGGCCTTCTCGCGCATCACGCGCAAATCGGCGAGGCCCATGCCATAGGCCGACAACACCCCGGCCAGCGGATGGACGAACACGGTGGTCATGCCCAGCGCGTCGGCGACCTTGCAGGCATGCTGCCCGCCCGCCCCGCCGAAGCAATTGAGCGCGTAGCCCGACACATCGTAACCGCGCTGGATCGAGATCTGCTTGATGGCGTTTGCCATATTCTCGACCGCGATCTTCAAGAATCCGTCGGCGATGGCTTCGGGCGTGCGCTTTTCGCCTGTCGCTTTTTCCACTTCGGCTGCGAGGGCCGCGAATTTCTCGCGCACGATGCCGGCGTCCAAGCGCTGATCGCCGTTCGGCCCGAACACGGCCGGGAAAAACTCGGGCACGATCTTGCCGACCATCACGTTCGCGTCGGTCACGGCCAACGGCCCGCCCCGGCGATAGCAGGCCGGGCCCGGATTGGCGCCCGCACTTTCGGGCCCGCAGCGGAAGCGCGTGCCGTCGAAGAACAGAATCGAGCCGCCGCCCGCCGCCACCGTGTGGATCTTCATCATGGGCGCGCGCATGCGCACGCCCGCGACGACGGTCTCGAACGTGCGCTCATATTCGCCGTTATAAAGCGTCACGTCGGTGGAGGTACCCCCCATATCGAAACCGATGATCTTGTCGAACCCTGCCATCGCGGCGGTGCGTGCCGCGCCCACGATGCCGCCGGCGGGACCCGACAGGATCGAATCCTTGCCCTGGAAAAAGCGCGCGTCGACCAAGCCGCCATTCGACTGCATGAACATCAAGCGCGTGCCGCCGAGTTCGCCCGCGACGCGATCGACATAGCGGCGCAGAATCGGCGAGACGTACGCGTCGACCACGGTCGTGTCGCCGCGCCCGACGATCTTCATCAGCGGCGAGACTTCGTGGGAAATCGAGATCTGCGTGAAGCCGATCTTGCGCGCGATATCGCCCAGCGCCTTCTCGTGCGCGGGATAGCGATAGCCGTGCAGCAGCACGATGGCCAGCGCCCGAATGCCTTGATCGTAGATCTTGCGCAAATCGCGCTCGGCGGCGGCTTCGTCGAGGGCGCGCAGCACGTTGCCTTGCGCGTCCATCCGCTCGTCGATTTCGATGGCACTTTCGTACAGCAATTCGGGCAACACGATCCGGCGCACGAACAGCTTGGGCCGGTTCTGGTACGCGATGCGCAGCTGGTCCTTGAAGCCTTTGGTGATGGCCAGCGCCACGCGCTCGCCCTTGCGTTCCAGCAGCGCGTTGGTGGCGACCGTGGTGCCCATCTTCACCGCTTCGACCGGCGCACCGGTCAGCGGCGCATCTTTGGGCAGACCCAGAAGCTCGCGAATGCCTTGAAGGGCCGCGTCCTTGTAGCGCTCGGGGTTTTCCGACAGCAGCTTATGCGTGGCGAGCGTGCCGTCCGGGCGCTTGGCCACGATATCGGTGAACGTGCCGCCGCGATCGATCCAGAATTGCCACTGCGCCGTCGTTGCTGCGTTCATCGGGAAGCCCTCCGGCCTCGGTTATGACAAAACGTTGACGAATCGTCAACGTTACAGCGTGGCGGCCGACCGGCTGGCCTGGTCGTAAAGCCCCGACAGCGCGCGCATCAGCGCGGCGACCTGGGCGATCGCGTCATGCGGTTCGCCGATGCGCGCCACGGCGTCGACCAGGCAGGTCTCGCGGATCGCGCGATAGCGGTCGCACAAGGCGCGGCCTTTTTGCGTCGCCGCCCAATGGACTTCCTTGCCCTGCTTGACGCCGGCGACCAGGCCGAGGCGCTTCAATTTCTTGAGGCCGTAATTGACGACATGGTCGTCCTCGACATTCAGCACCAAGGCGAGATCGGCGAGAGTCTTCGCCCGGTCGCGGTGATTGGTGTGATGGAGGATCAGCACGTCGAGCGGCGACAGATCGCCCTGCCCGGCCGCCGCCGTGCAGCGCACGATCCAGCGCCCATAGGCGTGGAAGATCGGCGTCAGCGCGAATTCGAATTCCGACAATTCGGCGACGCGATTGCCCGCGAGATGCGCGGACGACACGATTTTGGGCGCGGGCTTGTCCTTGCGCTTGGCCATAAGGCGACACTCCGTCGACGATTTATCGACGGAGTATCACCCAAGCTCACGCGGCCATCAATCCGCCGCGCCCGCGAACCAGCCTCCCGGGATGGCGGCGAATTTCGCCCGCCACCCCTTGAAACGCGCCCTTCGCCAATTCGCAGGCGAGCAGCCGATGCGGTTGTTCGCCCGGCATGACCAAGCCCATCGGGGCAGCCGGCGCGAAGCCGAAGCGCGCGTAGTAATCGAGATCGCCGACCAGCACGACGCGCGAATGCCGCGCCCAGGCGGCGGCGTCGAGCCCGTGGAACATCAGTGCCGCACCAATCCCCTGGCCCTTCAGTTTGGGCTCGACCGCCAGCGGGCCCAGCAGCAGCGCGCCATGCGCGCCGATCGCGACGGGCCAGAAGCGCAGCGTGCCGAGAATCGCCCCGTCTTCCTTCGCGCGCGCGACGAAGGAAAGTTCGGCGAGCGGGTCCACGCCCTGCCGATAGCGATAGCTCTTCTTCGATTTCCGCCCCGGCCCGAAGGCCCGGTTCAGCAGAAGCTCGATCCGCGTCCCGTCGCCGGGCCGCTCGGTGGTGATGTCGAACATGAAATTTTCCTCGCGAAAACAAAGCGTTGCAGGTCACCGGAACGGGTGCTGCGGGAAGCGCTTATTCGCGAAGGAAAGAAAAGGACGTTGGGACCTTATCCACGCACGAACGCAAGCGCACCCGGCACCCGGGTGCTACGTCGTCGCGCGGAAATGGCGATCCACATCGTCATGCGGGGCAGTTAAAGGGAATTCGTCCCAAAAATCAAACCTTGAATTTGGGGTCGAGCCAATCGCGCAAGCTGTCGCCGAACAGGTTGAAGGCGAAGACGGCGACGGAGATCGCAAGACCCGGGAACAGAATCATCCACGGCGCCTCGCGATAGAAATCCGACGCGTTGCCCGACAGCATTAAGCCCCAGGCGGGCGTGGGTTCGGTCACGCCCAGGCCCAGGAACGACAGCGACGCTTCCAGCAAGATCGCCTGGGCGATGAACGCCGTGAACATGATCAGGAACGGGGCCGCGACGTTGGGCACCATATGGCGCAGGATGATGCGCATATGCCCGAAGCCCGCGGCGCGCGCGGCGTCGATATAGGGCATTTCGCGGATCGACAACGCGGCCGAGCGCACGACGCGCGCGACCTTCGGCACGATCGGGATGGCGATGGCGAAAACGAGATTGATGTCGATGCCGCCCAGCAGATTGCGGCCCAGCATCGCCACGACGACCAGCGCCAGCACAATGATCGGGAAGGACAGCATCACGTCGATGAAGCGCTGCACGACCATATCCACCCGGCCGCCGAAATAGGCGGACGCTACGCCGATCATCGCGCCCGATACGCAGCCGAACAACGAAGCGAAGAAACCAATCGTCAGCGCGGTGCGTGCGCCGTAGATGACGCGGCTGAAGATGTCGCGCCCGAACGCGTCCGTCCCCATCCAATGTTCCCAGGACGGCGGCGCGAGCATCGCGCCGAAATCGATCGTCAGCGGATCGTAGGGCGCCACGAAATCGGCGAACACGCCGCCGAACAGCATGATGAGGATCGCCACGCCCGAAACGGCGCCGAGCGGCTGGGCGAGGCAGAACATCGCCAGCGCCGAGCGGCGCTTGGGCGCGGCGTAGGTCACATTGGGCTGGGAGACGGCACCGGCCATGTCACTTCCCCCCCAAACGGATGCGCGGATCGAACAGGGCATAGAGCAGATCGACGATCAGATTGGTCACGATGAACACCACCGCGATCAGCATAACGATCGCCTGGATCAGCGTGAAATCGTTGCGGCTGACCGCCTGCACGAACAGCTTGCCCAGGCCGTTCAGATTGAACACCTGCTCGGTCACGACCAGCCCGCCGATCAGGAAGGCGAATTCCAGGCCGATGACCGTGATCGCGGGCAGCAGCGCGTTGCGCATCGCATGGCGCGCGACGACCAGCTTCTCGAACACGCCCTTGGCGCGCGCGGTGCGGATGTAATCCTCCTTCATCACCTCGACGATGGAGGAGCGGACCATGCGCGCGACGACGGCGGAATAGCGATAGCCGACCGCCAGCGCGGGCCAAATCAATTGGCTGATATTGGCCACGGGATCGACATAGATCGGCGTGTAGGTGATCGGCGGCAGCCAATTGAACCAATACAGCAGGGCCAGAATGATGATCATGCCGAGCCAGAAACTGGGCACGGCAAGGCCGGCGATCGTTATCAGCCGCACCGCGTAGTCGACCCATGTGTCCTTGAACAACGCAGATATGGTGCCGAGCGGAATCGCGATCAGCACGGCGAAGATCGTCGCCATGATCGCGACCTGCATGGTGAGTTCGAGGCGCAGGCCGATCTCCTCCGTCACCGGACGATCGGTCCACATCGATTTGCCGAGATCGAGCGTGACGAGCCCGACCATCCAATCGGCGAATTGCACGCCGAGGGGACGATCGAGGCCAAGGCGCGCGCGCTCGGCGTCGATCGTCTCCTGCGTGACCATGCCCCCGTCGCCGCGCAGCTTCACTTCCACGATGTCGCCGGGCACGACCCGGAGCATGAAGAAGATGAGGACCGCCACGCCCAAAAGCGTGGGGATCATCAGAAGAACGCGGTTGACGAGGTAGCCGAACATCGGACGTCCTTTACGTGTTCAGCCAAACATCGGCCAGATCCTGGCCGAGATTATGGCTGGGCGACATCTGCCAGCCCATCACGGTGCGATGGGTCGGCACGATGCGGTGCCACCACAAGAGCGGCACCTGGTAGGCCTGATCGAGGGCGCGCTTTTCGAACTGGCGGATCAGATCGAAGCGCTTCTGGAAGTCGCGCTCGCGGCTTTGGGCGGCGTAAAGCCGGTCCATCTCCGCATCGATCGCGCGGCTGCGGTTTTCCGGCGCCTTGTTGAACGAGAGATATTTCGCCAGCGCCAGCGACGGCTCGTCCATGAACAGGTTCGAGAAATCGACCGCGACGTCGAAATTGCCGCTCGACATGCCCGCGAGATAGGGCGACGTCTCTGACTGGCGATGCTCGACGTTCACGCCGATCTGGCGCCACTGGTCGACCAGGAAGATGCCGGCCGGCGTATAGGGCTGCGCCAAGTTGCGGTTGTGCAGCACGAAGGTGAGGTTCGGCACGCCCGCTTCGCGCAGCAGGCGCCGCGCCTCGTTGCGCGCGGCGGCGATGTCGCGCCCGAAGCCCGGCACTTTCAGCAGATCCTCGTCCTTCATCGCGAAGGGCGAGCCGGGGCGGATCAAGCCGCCCGCGTCGCGCAGCGTCGCCGTGCGCGCGAGACCTTGGGCGCCCGCGCGCCGGTCGATGGCAAGGTGCAGCGCGCGGCGCACGCGCACATCGTCGAAGGGCTTCTTCTCGGTGTTGAACACGACCATCAGGTTCAGCGTCCAGCTCGATTCCTCCACCCGGACGCGGTCGCCCATCACCTGCACCAGACGGTCGCGCTCGGCCGGCGAGATGCCGCGGAATTCCGCCAGCACCTGGCCGCCCTGCAACGCGTTCATCATCGCGGCGGGCTGGGTCATGAACACGCCGCGGAACCCGTCGAGATAGGGGCGGCCCTGGCGGAAGTATTTGTCGTTGCGCGCGCCCGTGATGTGGCTGCCGCGCACATGTTCGCCGAAGCGGAACGGCCCCGTGCCGTTGATCGCGGTGCGCGGGCCGTTCGGGTTCGCGGCCAGATCCTTGGCGGCGTAGATCCAGTTCCAGGGGCTGGCGAAGTGTTCGAGCATCGCAGGGTTCGGGTTCTTCATCTTGAACACGACCGTCAGCGGGTCGGGCGTCTCGATCGCATCGATGTCGATGAACGTCGCCTGGCGGGTGGAGACCACGCCCGTGGGCGGATTGCGCATGCGGTCGTAGGTCGCCTTCACGTCGGCCGAGGTCAGCGCCGTGCCGTCGTGGAAGGTCACGTTCGGCGTCAGCTTGAACGTGTAGGTCATCAGGTCAGCGGCGACGTCCCACGACGCGGCGAGATCGCCTTTCACCTTGGGATAGTCGGCAAGATTGAATTGCAGCAGCGTCGAATAGAAGGGCGCGCCGAAATGCAGCGTGGCGAACGTATCGGAGCCGTGCGCGTCGTAATGCGGCGTCTCGGCCGAAATCGCGAAGGTGAAGTTACCGCCGCGCTTGGGGGCCGCTTGCGCCGAGGCGGGCGACGCGTCGTAAAGGCCAAGGCCGGCGGTCGCGGCGGCCAGCGCCGTCGTCTGCAAAAACTGTCGGCGTCCGAAGCTCAAATGATTCTGGTTCATGACGTTCCTCCTGTTTTGTTTTTTATGGACTCATGGAGCGGACGCTCTGCGGCGCCTCGCTCAGACCTTCAAGCAGGCCACAAGATGGCCAGGTTTGACCTCGCGAATTTCGGGGATGGTGGCTTTGCAAGCATCGTCGGCCAGCGGGCAGCGCGTGTGGAACACGCAGCCCGAGGGCGGGCGCAGCGGCGACGGGATTTCGCCGCCCAGCGTGCGCGCCGCGCGCGATTTCTCGATCGACGGATCGGGGATCGGCGCGGCGTCGAGCAGCGCCTTCGTATAAGGATGCAGCGGCTCGGCATAAAGCGCGTCGCCGTCGGCAAGCTCCATCATCCGGCCCAGATACATGACCGCGACGCGATCCGAGATATGGCGCACCACCGCCAGATCGTGGGCGATGAATAGATAAGTGAGGCCGAGCTTCTTCTGGAGATTCTCCAGCAGATTGATGATCTGGCCCTGGATCGACACGTCGAGCGCCGAGACAGGCTCGTCGCATACGATGCATTCGGGTTCCATCGCCAAAGCGCGCGCAATGCCCACGCGCTGGCGCTGACCGCCCGACATTTCGTGCGGATAACGCTCGGCCATATAGGCGAACAGGCCGACGGCCTCGAGCAATTCGGCCACGCGCTTTTTGGCGGCCGCGGCATCGGACACGATTTTGTAGACGAGCAACGGCTCGGCGATGATCTGGCCGATCGTCATGCGCGGATTGAGCGAGGAGTACGGGTCCTGGAAGATCACTTGGATCTTGCGGCGGATGGGCCGCAGCTCGGCCGCACCCAGCTTCGAGATATCCTGGCCCTTGAACTTGATCGCACCTTCGGTGGGCGTTTCCAGGCGCAGGATCAAACGGCCGACGGTCGTCTTGCCGCAGCCGGATTCGCCAACCAGGCCGAGCGTCTCGCCGGGCGAGATATCGAACGACACGTCGTTGACCGCGCGCACTTCGCTTTTGACCGAGCTGAACGTGCCGGTCTTGCGCGTCACCTCGAAGAATTTCTTGAGGCCGGTCACCGACAGAAGTTTTTCGCCCGCACGGCCTTCGCGCTTGCCGCCCGCTTCGATGACGGTCTGTTCGCGGCCGATTTCGCCCGCCGCGATTTCCTTCGCGCGCAGACAGGCCGACAGATGGCCCGGCTCGATCTCCTCGAGCGCCGGGTCCTGCGCGCAGATATCGGCGCGGAATTGGCAGCGCGCGGCGAAGCGGCAGCCTTTGGGCGGGTCGAGCAGATTGGGCGGCAAGCCTTCGATGGTTTCGAGCTTGGCGCCGCGCGGCCGGTCGAGGCGCGGCACCGAGCGCATCAAACCCATCGCGTAAGGATGGCGCGGACGCAGGAACACGTCGTCGGCCGTGCCCTTTTCCACGACGCGCGCGGCATACATCACGTTGACGCGGTCGGCGTAGCGCGCGACGACGCCGAGATTATGCGTGATGATGACCAGCGCGATGTTGAGCTTGCGCGAAAGCTCCTTCATCAGCTCCAGGATCTGCGCCTGGATGGTGACGTCGAGCGCCGTGGTCGGCTCGTCGGCGATGATGAGCTTCGGGTTGCAGGCGAGGCCGATCGCGATCATCACGCGCTGGCGCATGCCGCCGGAGAATTGGTGCGGATATTGGTCGAGCCGGCGTTCGGGGTCGGTGATGCCGACCAGCGACAGCAACTCAACCGCCCGCGCGCGCGCCTGTTCTTCCGTCATCTTCAGATGGATGAACAGCGGCTCCATGATCTGCAGCCCGATCGGCAAGACCGGGTTGAGGCTGGTCATCGGCTCCTGGAAGATCATCGAGATGTCGCGGCCACGCCGCTCGCGCATCTCCTCGTCCGTAAGGTCGAGGAGGTTCACGCCCTCGAACATGATCTTGCCATGCACGACGCGGCCGGCGGGCTTGGCCAGCAGGCGCATGATCGCCAATGACGAGACGGACTTTCCGCAACCCGATTCGCCGACGATCGCCAGGACTTCGCCGCGCCGCACTTGATAGGACACGCCCTCGACCGCGCGCACGACGCCGCGCGACGTGACGAAATGGACGTGCAGATCCTCGACCGACAACAGAACGTTGGAATCGCTCAAAGCGGGCGCCTCGACTGTTCGCAATTATCGTGTTTTTTTGATCCCTAGCACGGGACACCCTGGGGATGCCACCCCCGATGGCCGTCGGTCCGATCTGCGGAACGGCGTCTTGTTCCTTTTCGCAACGGCGAATAGCTTGCGCAATGTGGCAATCTGCGCCGCCGCCGATTTTCGCGCGGGAGGAATTGGAAGCATACGGCCGATGTCGATTTGGGGAAGTTTATTGGGGGGCACGGCGGGCTATGCGTTGGGCGGTCCGTTGGGCGCGCTGATCGGGCTCGCCGCCGGCCATGCCGTGGACCGCGTCTTGCGCGCGAACAAGTCGCCCGCAAGCGAGCAGGAGAAGCGCAACGTCGCGTTCACCATCGCGACCGTCGCGCTGGCCGCAAAAATGGCCAAGGCCGACGGCGCCGTCTGCGAGCGCGAAAAGGCCGCCTTCGCGCGCATCTTCCGTTTCGACCCGGCCGAACAGGCCAATGTCGAGCGTATCTTCGATTTGGCCGCACGCTCGATCTATGGCTTCGAAAGCTATGCGCGCCAGGTGGCCGAGCTATTCGACAAAGGCGCCCCGGCGCTCGAAGAGCTGCTCGACTGCCTCTTCCATATCGCGAGCGCCGATCACGCGATCACGCAAGACGAGCTCGACTATCTGCGCGCGGTCGCCACGCATCTCGGCCTCGACGAAGGCGTCTATCGTGCGATCCGCCATGCGCATCTGGGGCCCGACGAAAGCGATCCTTACGAAACGCTGGGCGTCTCGGCGCAGGCCGATCTCGACGAGATCAAGCGCGTGTGGCGCGAACAGGCGCGCCTGCACCACCCCGACGTGCTGACCGGCCAGGGCATGCCCGCGGAGTTCGTAGCACTCGCCGAAAAACGTCTGGCCGCGATCAACGCCGCTTACGAAACCATTCTCGAACGGCGGAAGGCGGCATGAGACCGATCGACGCGGCGCTGACGGTCGGGATCATGTTGATCTGGGGCCTCAACTTCGTCGTCGCCAAACTGGCGCTGAACGAATTGCCGGCAATCTTCACGATGTCGCTGCGCTTCGCGCTGGTCGCTATCCTGCTGCTGCCCTTCGTGAAGGCGCCCAGTGCCAAGGACATGAAGGCGATCGCCCTGCTCGGATTCACGCTGGGCGGTTTGCATTTCTCGTCGATGTTCACCGGCCTCAAGAATCTCGACGCCGGGCTCGCGGCCATCGCCACGCAAAGCCAAGTGCCGTTCGCGGCCCTGCTCTCCGCCGTCATCCTCAAGGATTATCCCGGCTGGCGGCGCTGGGCGGGAATGGGTCTCGCGTTTTTCGGCATCTGGCTTGCGACCGGCGAAGCGGGTACGGGTGGCGCGCCGTTCTTCGTCGGGCTTGTGCTGTTCGCGTCGCTGATGTGGGCGATCGCGAATTTCCAATTCAAGGCGCTCACCCATGTCGACGGCTTCACGCTCAACGCCTATACGGCGCTGTGGAGCGTGCCGTTCCAGCTCGCCTTTTCCGCGATGCTGGAGACGGGTCAGATCGACGCGCTGATCAACGCCACCTGGCGCGCCTATGTCGGCGTCGCCTTCATGTCGGTCATGATCACGATCTGCACCTATTGGCTGTGGTACCGGCTGTTGCGCCGCTACACGGTCAACGTGACGATCCCCTATACGCTGCTGGTGCCCGTGTTCGGCGTGCTGTCGGGCGCCATCTTCAACGGCGATGTGGTGGGGTGGCGCACGCTGGCGGGTGCCGCCGCGACCATCGCGGGTGTCGCGATCATCGTGCTGCGCCGCCCGGCCGATGTCGGCGGCGAGTCGACGAGCAAGATGTCGTGAAGATCGAAACGCTGCCCTCGCCGAATTTCGACGCGCGGCCCGACGGCGTGGCGCCCGAGTTTCTCGTATTGCACTACACCGACACGAAGGATCGCGCCGAGAGCCTGTCCTATCTGCTCGATCCTGCCAAACAAGTCAGCGCGCATTATTTGGTCGACGAGGATGGCGCCGTTCTGGCGCTGGTGCCCGAGGAGATGCGCGCCTGGCATGCGGGCGTGTCGTGCTGGCGGGGCAAGCGCGACGTCAACGCGCGCTCGATCGGGATCGAGATTCAGAATCCCGGCCATCGCCTGGGCTATCGCGACTTTCCGGATGTGCAGATCGACGCGGTGATCGAACTTTGCCGCGCGATCGTCGAACGGCATGGCATTGCGCCGCGCGACGTCGTCGGACATTCGGACGTGGCGCCGTCGCGCAAGAAGGATCCCGGCGAGTTATTTCCGTGGGAACGCCTCGCCGAAGCGGGGATCGGACTTTTTCCGTCCAACGTCGCGCGCCGCCATCGCACGACGCGCGATTTCGGGCCCGGCGAAACCGACGACGCCGTAACGGACGCGCAAAATCTGCTGGCGCGTTTCGGTTACGACATCGAAGCGACCGGCACGCTCGACAACGCGACGCATGCCGTGATGGTCGCCTTTCAGCGCCGCTTCCGGCCGTGGAAATTCGACGGGCGGCTCGACGGCGAAACCCATGCGCGCCTGCGCGCCCTTGTGGCGATGCTCTGAATTCCGGCACGCGGGTTGCTTGCCTTTCCCGCATCATGAATCTGACCGATATCCCCGCCCTGCGCCGGTACTGGTATCCGCTCTGCCGCGAAGCCGATCTCGATAACGGCCCCCTCGCCCAGCGTTTGCTCGGTGTCGATCTCGTCTTGTGGAAAAGCGACGACGGCAAACCCAACGCGGTGCGCGACCGCTGCCCGCATCGCACGGCGAAATTGTCCCGCGGCTTCGTGGAGAACGGCGCGATCGTCTGCGGCTATCACGGCTGGGCGTTCGACGGCGCGGGCAAGTGCCTCAAAATCCCGCAGCGCGCCGACCCGGCCGCGACCGGCAAAATGCGCGTCGACGCGTTCCACGCCAAAACCTATGGCGGGCATGTGTGGGTGGCGCTGGAAAATCCGGTCGAGGATATTCCCGTTTTCGCCGAGGACGGCGATCCGGCGTGGCGGCGCATCCCCGAATTCGTCGAGAACTGGGCGTGCAGCGCGCTGCGCGTGATGGAGAACGAATTCGACAACGCACATATCGAGTACGTGCACCAAGCGACGTTCGGTAACACGCGCGATCCCATCCCGGCGGAGAACGAGATCGAGGAATTCGCCGGCGGCTTCGTGGCGCGCGCCGTGGTGCGCGCGGCCAATCGCAAGATCGGTGCGGATTACACGGGTGCGACGGGCGATCTCACCACGCGCACGACGGTGCATCGTTATTGGTTCCCGTTCCTGCGCAAGCTGGAACTCACATTCCCGAACGGGCTGTGCCATCGCATCGTGACCGCGACCGTGCCGGTGGACGATGCGCATACACGCCTCGTGCAATGGGTCTATCGCAACGATACCGACGCCGACGTGCCCGCCGAGAAGGCCATCGCCTTCGACCGTGCGGTGACGCTGGAGGATAAGGACATCCTCGAAGCGACCGATCCGTATGTGCCGCTGCGCGATTACATGACCGCCGAGCGCCACATGCCCTCGGACAAGCCGGGCCTGATCATGCGCCGCATGCTGGTCGCGGCGGCGGACGCGGGTTGACGCTGCGGGCCAAACGCGCGCATATCCGCCCCGCCAGACGGCCGGACGACCGCGGGGTGTGAAAGCACCGCGAGGAAAGTCCGGGCTCCACGGAGATAAGGGTGCCGGGTAACGCCCGGCGGGCGCGAGCCCAGGGACAGTGCAACAGAGAAAGACCGCCAAAGCCGGGCGTGCGCGGGGGCAATCCCGGGCAAACCAGGCCGGTAAGGGTGAAACGGTGGTGTAAGAGACCACCGCGGACGCGGCAACGCGGACGGCATGGCAAACCCCACCCGGAGCAAGACCAAATAGGGGCGGCACGCGAAGGGCAACCTTCGCAGGTCGGTTTCCGGACCGCCGCCCGGGTCGGTTGCTTGAGGCCGCCAGCAATGGCGGTCCTAGAGGAATGGTCGTCGTCGCCCGGCAACGGGCGTCACAGAACCCGGCTTACAGGCCGTCTGGCTTTTTCCACATCGCCGCCGAGAAAGCGCCCTAAAGCCCCACTAGGCTTTGGGGGCTTGTTCCCAATTTTCGGTAAATTTCGCGGCGTCGCGCCGCGCGAGAACAGACCGTGTCCATTACAAAACAAGTACTTAGGTCGTTGACGCCCATATACACCCATGATATCCCATATTGTCCCACGAAAACCGCCTTTCGCGAAGGCGGGTATCGGAGGACCCCAAAGGGAGGAAAACTCCTCGTCTTTCCAATGGGTTGAACAATGGGGACGGCACGAGAGGGTCAACGCGGGCGATGGCCAAATCCGCGTTCATTTCGACCTATACGTTCAAGATCGATCGGAAGGGGCGCGTCTCCGTTCCGGCCGATTTTCGTGCCGTCATGTCTGCAAAAGGCGAAGACGGGCTCAACGTGCTGCCGCTTTCCGGCCTGAAAGCGGTGCGCGCGATCGGGGCCGACCTCCTCGCCAAAATCGGCCAAAACGCGGACCCGCTCGCGGCGTTTCGTCCCTCGTCCCTGGACCATGCCGCGATCTTGGCCGCCGATTTGGTCGCCTTGCAGATCGACTCCGAAGGCCGTGTCGGCCTTCCCGAAGCGCTGATCGCGCATTGCGCGCTCGGCGAAACCGCCGTGTTCGCCGGCCGCATCCAATTCTTCGAAATCTGGAATCCCGAGGCCTTCGCCGCCGACCAAGCGGAAAAGCGCCGCGCGATCCTGGGCGGCGGACCGGCATGACGAACCCGCAAATCCACGTGCCCGTGATGCTCGCCGAGGTGTTGGCCGCCTTGGCGATCAAGAACGGCGGCGTCTATCTCGACGGCACGTTCGGGGCGGGCGGGTACTCGACCGCGATCCTCGACGCCGCCGATTGCAAGCTCGTCGCCTTCGACCGCGATCCCGAAGCGATCGCGCGCGGCGCGCCGTTGAAGGCGAAATACGGGCCGCGGCTGACGCTGGTCGAAGGCCGTTTCGGCGAAATGGACAAGCTCTCGCCCGAACGCGATCTCGACGGCATCGCGCTGGATCTGGGCGTGTCGTCGCCGCAGATCGACGACGCCGCGCGCGGCTTTTCCTTCCGCGCCGACGGGCCGCTCGACATGCGCATGGAAAAAGCCGGCTTGTCGGCGGCGGATATCGTCAACGACTGGCCCGAGCGCGATTTGGCCGACGCGATCCACGAATTGGGCGAGGAGCGCCACGCGCGCCGTGTGGCCAAGAACATCGTCAAAGCGCGCGCCGAAAAGCGCATCGAGCGCACGTCGGAACTCGCCGAGATCGTGCGCGCTTGCGTGCCGCGCTCGAAGGACGGCATCGATCCCGCGACGCGCACGTTCCAAGCGCTGCGCATGGCGGCGAACGACGAATTGGGCGAACTCGCGCGCGGGCTCGCCGCCGCCGAGCGTTTGCTGAAACCCGGCGGACGCTTGGCCGTCGTGTCGTTCCACTCGCTGGAGGACCGTGCGGTCAAACGCTTCCTGAAGCGCCGGGCGGGCAACGAAGATCGCGGATCGCGCCATTTGCCGTCGCGCGGGGTGGAGCGGGCGCCGTCGTTCAAATTGGTCGAACGCAAGGGCGTGAAGCCGAGCGACGCCGAGACCGCGCGCAATCCGCGCGCGCGCTCCGCCATGCTGCGCGTCGCCGAACGCACCCAAGCGCCCGCCTGGGGTGAAGCCGCATGAGCCGCTTCGTCACCCTGCTGTGGATCCTGATCGCCGGCATCGGCGCGCTTGCGCTCTACCAGATCAAGCACGAAGTGATCGCGCAGGAGCGCGAGCTTGCGCGCCTCAACCGCGCGATCGTGCAGGAACAGGAATCGATCCACGTGCTGCGCGCGGAGTGGAGCTTGGTGAACCAGCCCAAGCGCCTGCAAGCCTTGGCCGAGCGCCATCTCGACCTTCAACCGATGAAACCCGGCCAGTTCGGCCGCGTCGACGCCGTGCCCGCCGCCCAACAGCCGCAAGTGCCGCCGACCCAGCCGCGCGCGATCGCGCAGGAGCGGCGCTGATGGCGACGAACTTCCTCGACATCATGCGCGGCTTCCCCGCCCGGCTGCGGGTGGAAAGTGCCGCCAAGCAATCGATGGAGACGGCGCGCCATCGTCTGGTGATCGGCGGCATCCTGTTCGCGGTGTGCTTCGCAGTGGTCGGCGTACGTCTCGTCGACGTGACGCTGCTGTCGGAAGCGCGCGAGCCGCGCGCAGCACGCGCACCCGCCACCGGGCCGCTCGATCTCGCGCGCGCGGACATCGTCGACCGCAACGGCGTGCTGCTGGCGACGTCGCTGGTCACGCAATCGCTCTATGCCAATCCGCAGATGATCTCGAACGCGGGCGACGCGGCGCGGCGCCTTGCCGCGACGCTGCCGGGGATCGACGAGAAGCAATTGCGCGACCGCCTGTCGGGCGAGAACCGCTCCTTCGTGTGGATCCGCCGAAACCTCACGCCGCGTCAGCAGTTCGAGGTCAACCGCCTGGGCATTCCGGGCCTGTTCTTCCAGCGCGAGGAACGCCGCGTCTATCCGCACGGCAATCTTACCTCGCATGTCGTCGGCTTCTCCGACGTCGACAATCGCGGCTTGGCGGGCGTCGAGCAAAGCTTCGACGAGCGCTTGAAAACCTCGAACGAACCTTTGCGGCTGTCGATCGACATTCGCGTGCAGCATGCCGTGCGCGAGGAATTGCAAAGCACGATCCAGAACTTCAACGCCATCGGCGGCATGTCGGTGATGATGGACGTGGAGACCGGCGAGGTCATCTCGATGGTCTCGCTGCCCGATTTCGATTCCAACGCGCCGGGCCTGGCCGACGCGGACGCGCGGTTCAACCGCAACACGCTCGGCGCCTACGAAATGGGCTCGACGTTCAAGATGTTCACGGTCGCGATGGGCTTCGATTACGGCGTCCTGCGCATGACCGATTCCTTCGACGCCAGCCGCCCCTATCAGATCGGCCGATTCACGATCTCCGACTTCAAGGGCAAGAATCGCTGGCTGACGACGCCCGAGGTTTTCATTTATTCGTCCAACCTCGGCGCGCTGCGCATGTCGCTGCAAGTCGGCCCGACGCGCCAGCGCGAATTCCTCGACCGGCTCGGTTTCCTCAAACCCTCGCCCATCGAATTGCCGGAAATCGGCCATCCGCTGATCCCGCGCCCGTGGCGCGAGATCAACATGCTGACGATTTCCTTCGGCCACGGGATTTCCGTTTCGCCCATGCAGCTGGTCGCGGCGGGTGCGGCCGCGGTCGATGGCGGCATCTATCGCGCACCCACCATTCTGGCGCGCGACGACGCGACTGCCGTGCAGGGCGAACGCGTGATGAGCCAGCGCGCGTCCGACATGCTCAATCAATTGCTGCGCTTCAACGCCGAAAAAGGCTCTGGCAAGACGGCCGAAGTGCCGGGCTATTTCGTCGGCGGCAAAACGGGCACCGCCGAAAAGGTTCAAGCCAATGGCGGCTACAAGAAGAACGCGCGCATCTCCTCGTTCTTCGGCTCCTTCCCGGCGCATAAGCCGCGCTACGTGCTGCTGGTGATGGTCGACGAGCCGCAGGGCCGTCGCGACACCGGCGGCTACGCGACCGGCGGCGTCGTTTCCGCACCCACGGCCGGGCGGATCATCGCGCGCGTCGCCCCGATCCTGGGCGTGGCGCCGATGGAAGATCTTCCCGCCGACCTCACCAAGCCGCTGCTCGCGGCTGCCAATCTCCGGTAGGGGCGATGCGCTTGAGCCTGCTTCTCGACCCCGAGATCGAACTGCTGAACGCCGCCGGGAACGACCCGGAGATCGCGGGCGTGACGGCGGATTCGCGCGCCGTGACGAAGGGCTTTCTGTTCGCGGCACTGTCGGGCGTGAAGCAGGACGGCCGCACCTATGTCGGAGACGCCCTGCGCAAAGGAGCAGCCGCGATCCTCGCCGCCCCCGGCCTGGACCTTCCTGCCGGCATTCCCTATCTCGCAGCGAAAAATCCGCGCCGCGCCTTCGCGCGCACGGCCGCACGTTTCTACGCCGCCCAACCCGCGACGATCGTCGCGGTCACGGGAACGAGCGGCAAAACCTCGGTCGCCGCCTTCGCGCGCCAGATCTGGGCGATCATGGGCCGCAAAGCCGCGAGCATGGGCACGCTCGGCATCGTGGCGCCGGATTTCGAGCGCTACGGCTCGCTGACCACGCCCGATCCGGCGGCCTTGCACAAGGATATGGCCGAGCTTGCGCTTGCGGGCATCGACAATGTGGCGCTCGAAGCGTCGAGCCACGGCATCGATCAGCATCGCCTCGACGGCGTCACGCTTAAAGCCGCCGCCTTCACGAATTTGAGCCGCGACCATCTCGACTATCACGGCGACATGGCGAGCTATCTCGCCGCCAAGCAGCGTTTGTTCGACACGCTGCTGCCGCGCGGAGCCGTCGCCGTGCTGAACGCCGACATTCCCGAATACGCGCAATTGCGCGCCGCGTGCGACGCGCGCGATCTGCGCGTCGTTACCTATGGCCGCCACGGCAAGGAACTGCGTTTGATTTCGGCGACGCCACAGCCGCAAGGCCAAGCGATCGAAATCGAAGCCTATGGCGTGAAGCAAAGCTTCGTGCTGCCGCTCGCCGGCGCCTTCCAGGCGATGAACGCGCTCGCCGCGCTGGGTCTGGTCGTCGGCACCGGGGCCGCACCGCATGAAGCGCTGCAAGCGCTGACCAAGCTGCAAGGCGTGCCCGGTCGCTTGGAGCGCGCGGGCGTGCGCAAGAACGGCGCGGCAATCTATGTCGACTACGCGCACAAACCCGGCGCGCTGGCGACCGTGCTGGAAGCGTTGCGCCCGCATGTAACCGGCAAACTTCACGTCGTCGTCGGCTGCGGTGGCGATCGCGATGCGGGCAAGCGCCCGATGATGGGCAAGATCGCGGTCGAGAACGCCGATCGCGTGATCGTCACCGACGACAATCCGCGCTCGGAAGATCCTGCCGCGATCCGCGCTGCCGTAATGGCGCAAGCGCCCGGTGCGATCGAAATCGCCCCGCGCGAAAACGCGATCCGCGATGCGGTGGCGGCACTCGAACCCGGCGACGTGCTGGCGATTTGCGGCAAGGGTCACGAGACCGGCCAGATCGTCGGCGACAAGGTTTTACCCTTCGACGACCGCGACGAAGCGCGCAAAGCCATAGCACTGGCCGACGGGGTTGCCGCATGAGCGCCCTTTGGACATCGGCCGATGCGGCGACGGCGACCGGCGGGCGTTTGGCTGGTGCAGCGTGGAATGCCACCGGCATTTCCATCGATACGCGCACGCTCAAAGCCGGCGATCTGTTCGTCGCGTTGAAGGCCGAAAAGGACGGGCACGATTTCGTGCGTGCGGCCTTCGCCCAAGGGGCTGCGGCGGCGTTGGTGTCGCGCGAGATCGCGGCGAGCGGGCCGCAACTCGTCGTCGGCGATACGCTGGAAGCGCTCGGCCGAATGGGTGTCGCGGCGCGAACGCGTTCGAAGGCGCGCGTCGTCGCCGTGACCGGCTCGGTCGGCAAGACCTCGACCAAAGAAGGCCTCGCCCTCGTTCTCGGCAAACAAGCCGCCACGCATGCGGCGGCCGCGTCGTTCAACAACCATATCGGCGTGCCGGTCACGCTCGCGCGCATGCCGGCGGATTCGCGCTACGCGGTGTTCGAGATCGGCATGAACCATGCGCGCGAGATCGCGCCCTTGACCGCGATGGTCGCGCCGCATGTCGCGATCGTCACGACGGTCGAAGCGGTTCACGCCGAATACTTCCCCGACGGGATCGACGGCGTCGCCCGCGCCAAGGCCGAGATTTTCGAGACGGGCCAAGGCGGGGAAACCGCCGTGCTGCCCTTCGACAATCGATATTTCGAGATGCTCGTGAAAGCGGCGCATCTGTGGAATTGGCGCGGCGCGCTGAGCTTCGGCACCCAAGCCGGCGCCGATGCGCGATTGATCGATTGGACGGGCGACGCCGAAGGCTCGACCGTCACGGCCGATTTCCTGGGCACGCGCGCGACCTGGCGCGTGGGTGCGCCCGGCAAGCATTGGGCGCTGAATTCGCTGGCCGTGGTGCTCGGCGCGCATGCGCTGGGCGCCGATTGGCGCCAAGCGGCCGACGCGCTCGCGACCGCCGCCCCGCCCAAGGGGCGCGGGGCGCGCCACGACGTGCGCTTGCCCGGCGGCGGCGCCTTCGTGTTGCTCGACGAAAGCTACAACGCCTCGCCGCCATCGATGCGCGCGGCCTTCGCCGTGCTGTCGATGACCGACGCAAAACGGCGCATCGCCGTGCTGGGCGACATGCGCGAACTTGGCCCCCAGGCCGAGGAACTTCATGCCGGGTTGGCCGAAGCGATCCTGGCCGAAAAAATCGATCTGGTTTTCTGCTGCGGGCCGTTGATGCGCCGTCTTTTCGACGCATTGCCCGAAGATAAGCGCGGCGCGCACACGGCCGATTCGGCCGCGCTGGCGCCGATCGTTCTCGACGCCGTTCGCGCGGGCGACGCGGTTTCCGTCAAAGGGTCGCTCGGCAGCCGCATGGGGCCGATCGTCGACGCATTGCTGGCGCTGGCCCCAAGGGCCGCGGCCGGAAGGTAAGGCAACAGATGTTTTTCAACCTGCTCGTTCCGCTCGCCGACGACATCAGCTTCTTCAATCTGTTCCGCTATCTCACCTTCCGGTCGGGCGGCGCGGTGATGACGGCGCTGGTCGTGTCGTTCCTGCTGGGCGAGCCGATCATCCGCTGGCTGAAGTCGAAACAGCCGCATGTCGGCGTGCGCGCCGATACGCCCGAGACGCATTTGAAGAAGCGCGGCACGCCGATCATGGGTGGCGTGTTGATCCTGCTGTCGATGGGCATTTCGACGCTGCTGTGGGCCGATCTTTCCAACGGCTATGTCTGGGCCGTGCTGACGGTGACGTTCGGTTTCGGCGCGATCGGCTTCTGCGACGACTACCTCAAGCTCACCAAGCGCAATTCCAAAGGTTTGCCAGGCCGCTGGAAGCTGGTCGTGCAGTTCCTGATCGCGTTCGCCGCCGCGCTGTGGATCGTCTATCTCACGCGCGAACCGCTCTCCACCCAGCTCGCGATTCCGTTCTTCAAGAACCTGCTGATCGATCTCGGCATGTTCTTCATCCCCTTCGCGATGTTCGTGATGGTCGGCTCGTCCAACGCGGTGAACCTGACCGACGGGCTCGACGGCCTGGCCATCGTGCCGGTGATGATCGCCGCGGGCTGCTTCGCGGCCTTCGCCTATGTCGCGGGCAACGCGGTGTTCGCGAATTACCTTCTTATCCATCACGTCCCCGGCTCGGGCGAGTTGGCCGTGCTGTGCGCGGCGTTGGTCGGGGCCGCCCTCGGCTTCCTGTGGTTCAACGCGCCGCCCGCGATGGTGTTCATGGGCGATGTCGGCTCCCTGTCGATGGGCGGGGCGCTGGGCACAGTCGCCGTCATCACCAAGAACGAACTCACCCTCGCCATCGTCGGCGGGTTGTTCGTGCTGGAAGCCGTGTCGGTCATCGTGCAGGTCGCGTCGTTCAAGCTGACCGGCAAGCGCGTGTTTCTGATGGCGCCGCTGCACCACCATTTCGAAAAGAAGGGCTGGGCCGAACCCACCATCGTGATCCGCTTCTGGATTATCGCCTCCATCCTGGCGCTCGCGGGACTCGCGACGCTGAAATTGCGGTGAGGGGGAAAGCTTGATCCACATCGCTTCCTTCGCGGGCAAGAACGTGGCGGTCCTCGGTCTGGGTAAATCCGGACTGGCGGCCGCGCGCGCGCTTGTCGCGTCGGGGGCGAAGGTGATGGCGTGGGACGACAATGCCGCCTCGCGCGAAGCGGCGACGGCGGCGCAAATCCCGCTTGCCGATCTGCGGACCGCCGATCTCGCAGGCGTTGCCGCCTTGGTGATGTCGCCCGGCATCCCGCACAGCTTCCCCGCGCCGCACGACGTGGCCGCGCGCGCCAAGGCGCAGGGCATCGACCTGATCAGCGACGTCGAATTGCTGATGCGCAGCCGCCGCGACGCGTCGTTCGTCGGTATCACCGGCACCAACGGCAAGTCGACGACGACCGCGCTGATCGGCCATATCCTGAACGCCGCCAAGCGCACGACGCAGATCGGCGGCAATATCGGCACGGCGGCCTTGTCGCTCGAGCCGCTCGGCCGGGATGGAATCTACGTCATCGAAATGTCGAGCTATCAGCTCGAACTGGTACCCACCGCGCGTTTCGATGGTGCCGTGCTGCTCAATATCTCGCCCGACCATCTCGACCGCCATGGCGGGATGGACGGCTACGTCGCCGCCAAGCGCAATATCTTCCGCGATCAGAAAAGCCCGCGCTTCGCCGTCGTCGGCATCGACGACGATATCAGTGCTTCGATCTACGCCGATCTGGTCGAAGCAGGCGAAAGCATCGTGATCCCGATTTCGGGCCAGGGCGGCGTGCAAGGCGGCGTCTACGCGCAACGCGGCGGGCTTTGGGATTCGCGCCATGGCGAGCCGGTGCGCTTCGCCTCGCTGGCCGATTGCCCGGCCCTACCCGGCACGCATAACGCGCAGAACGCGGCCGCCGCCGCGGCCGTGGCGCTGCAATTGGGCGTCTCACCCAAAATCATCGCCGACGCGATGAAGAGCTTCCCCGGCTTGCCGCATCGCCAAGAACGCGTGGCCGAACGCGACGGCATCGTGTTCGTCAATGACAGCAAGGCGACCAACGCGGATTCGACCGCGAAGGCGTTGGGCTGCTATCCGCGCATCCATTGGATCGCGGGCGGGCGGGCGAAAGCGGGCGGCATCGAATCCTTGCGCGGCTTCTTCCCGCGCATCGCCAAGGCCTATCTGATCGGCGAAGCGGCCGGCGATTTCGCCGCGACGTTGGGCGAAATCCCGCACGAAAAATGCGGCACGCTCGACAAGGCCGTCGCGGCCGCTTGGAACGACGCGCGCGGCGAAGGCAAGGGCGTGATCCTGCTGTCGCCCGCTTGCGCGTCGTTCGATCAGTTTAAAAGCTTCGAGCACCGCGGCGATGCGTTCCGCGACCTCGCGCGCGACATCGCCCAACAGGGGAGTGCGGCCGCATGAGTTTCGCGCGCGCCGACAATTCCGTCATCGCCCGCTGGTGGTGGACCGTCGACAAATGGCTGTTGACGGCGCTGGCGCTGCTGATCGGCACGGGTGCCGTGCTGATCATGGCGGCCTCGCCCGCCGTCGCGACGCGCGTCAATCTCGACACGTTCTATTTTGTGCGCAAGCAGCTGCAATTGCTGCCGTTGGCGGCGTTGACGCTGATCGCGGTGTCGATGCTGAACCCCAAGCAAGTGCGCCAGCTCGCGCTGATCGGCTTCGCCTGCTCGATCTTTTTCCTAATCGCCACGTTCTTCGTGGGCATGGAGATCAAGGGCGCCAAACGCTGGATCAGCCTGCCCGGCTTTTCGCTGCAGCCGTCGGAATTTCTGAAGCCGACTTTCGCGATCGTCACCGCGTGGCTGTTTGCACTCGCCCGCAAGAAGGAAAACTTCCCCGGCGACCTGTTCGCGATCGCGCTTTACGGCCTGTCGATGGCGCTGCTGCTGGGCCAGCCGGATATCGGCATGGCCTTCGTCGTGACCTGCGTGTGGTTCGCGCAGTTCTTCCTGGCGGGCTTGCGCATGTTGTGGGTCGTGGGCTTGGGCGGTGCGGGTGCCGCCGCGGCCATTGGTCTTTATTTCACCTTCCCGCATTTCGAAAGCCGCGTGAACCGCTTCCTCGACCCCGCCTCGGGCGACACCTATCAGGTGAACATGGCGATGGAAGCGTTCATGAACGGCGGCCTGCTGGGGCGCGGCCCCGGCGAAGGCACGGCCAAGTCGTTCCTGCCCGACGCGCATGCCGATTTCATCTTCGCCGTGGCGGCGGAGGAATTCGGCCTGATCCTGTGCCTGATGGTCGTGGCGCTTTACGCCTTCATCGTGCTGCGCGGCTTCGCGCGCGCTTTGCAGGAAACCGATCTGTTCGTCGTGCTGGCGATCGGCGGTCTGTGCGTCCAGTTCGGCGTGCAAGCGCTGGTCAATATGGGCTCGACGCTGCACTTGATCCCCACCAAGGGCATGACGCTGCCGTTCGTCAGCTACGGCGGCTCGTCGCTGCTGGCGATTGCACTCGGCATGGGCTTCGTGCTCGCCCTTTCCCGCAAACGCTTCGGCCAGGGGGAGACGCTGTGAACGCACCGCTCGTCATCCTCGCGGCCGGCGGTACGGGCGGCCATGTCTTCCCGGCGGAAGCCTTGGCGGGGGCGCTCGACAAGCGTGGCTATCGTCTTGCGTTCGTGACCGACGATCGCGGCACGCAATATGGCGGGCGCCTGGGCGCGCTCGAAACCCATCGCTTGCCGTTGCGCAAGATGACCGGCGGCATTGCGCAAAAACTGCGCGGCTTCGCCTCGCTCGTCCCCGGCTATTTCGCCGCGCGCCGCGTGATCAAGAAGCTCGCCCCCCAAGCGGTGGTCGGCTTCGGCGGCTATCCGAGCCTGCCGACGGTCGCGGCGGCGATCGGCCGCGTGCCCACCGCCGTCCATGAACAAAACGCCGTGCTCGGCCGCGTCAATCGCCTGATCGCGTCGAAAGTCGATGCGATCGCCGGCTCCTTCGCGGCCACGCGCCATGCCGAGCGCGCGACGCTGACCGGCAATCCGGTGCGCGGGACCGTGATTGCGCTCCGCGACAGCACCTATTGGGTGCCGGAAAAGAACGGCGAGTTGCGCTTGCTGGTGACCGGCGGCAGCCAAGGTGCGTCGATCTTCGGCCGCGTCGTGCCCGACGCGATCGCGCGTTTGCCGCAAGAAGCCCGCGCGCGCCTCAAGCTCGTCCAGCAGACGCGCAAAGACGATGTCGACGCCGTCCAAGCCGCCTATGCCAAGGCCGGTATCGCGGCGGAGGTCGCGCCGTTCTTCGCCGATCTGCCCCAGCGCATCGCCAACGCGCATCTCGTGATCGCGCGCAGCGGCGCTTCCACCGTGGCCGAGCTTGCTTGCATCGGCCGTCCCGCTTTGCTGGTTCCTTACATGCACGCGACCGACGATCATCAGACCGAAAACGCCCGCGCTTTGGCCGATGCCGGCGGCGCTTGGTTGTTGCCCGAACCGCATTTCACGGCAGAGGCGCTGGAAAAGCATCTCGCGTCGCTGCTGGCCGATCCGTCAGCACTGCCGCCGATGGCGCAAGCCGCGTGGAAATTCGGCAAGCCCGATGCCGCCGAGCGCCTGGCCGATTTGGTCGCGCATCTGGCGACGGGAGGCCGCGCATGAGGGCGCTGCCGCTCGATATCGGTCTGCTCCATTTCGTGGGCATCGGCGGGATCGGCATGTCCGGCATCGCCGAGATCCTGCACAATCTCGGCTACAAGGTTCAGGGCTCCGATCAAGCCGACAGCGCGAACGTTCAGCGTTTGCGCAAACTCGGCATCGCCGTCCATGTCGGCCACAAAGCCGAGAATTTGGGCGACGCCGAAGTGCTGGTCGTGTCCACGGCCGTGAAGCCCGACAACCCCGAAGTACGCGCCGCACGCGAAAAGCTGATCCCGGTCGTGCGCCGCGCGGAAATGCTCGCCGAGCTCATGCGCCTCAAATGGGCGGTGGCGATCGCGGGGACTCACGGCAAGACGACGACGACCGGTTTCGTCGCCGCGATGCTGGAAACCGCGGGCATGGACCCGACGATCATCAATGGCGGTATCCTCAACGCCTACGGCACCAACGCGCGTTTGGGGGCGGGCGACTGGATGGTCGTCGAAGCCGACGAAAGCGACGGCACGTTCGTCAAACTGCCCGCGACCATCGCGGTCGTGACCAATATCGACCCCGAGCATCTCGACTATTGGGGAACGTTCGAGAACGCGAAGAAGGGCTATCAGAACTTCATTTCGAATCTGCCCTTCTATGGCTTCGCGGCGATGTGCGTCGATCACCCGGAAGTGCAAGCGCTGATCGCGGCGACGCAAGACCGCAAGATCCTCGCCTATGGTTTCTCGCCGCAGGCCGATGTGCGCGGCGTGAATGTGCGCCTCGACGCGTCGGGCGGGCATTTCGACGTGGCGCTCTCGGGCCGCGCGGGAGCCGAACGGACGATCCGCAATCTGCATTTGCCGCTGGTCGGCAAACACAATGTCGAAAACTCGCTCGCCGCCGTCGCCGTGGCGATCGAGATGGGCATCGACGAAGCGACGATCCGCAAGGCGCTCGCCGCCATCAAGGGGGTCAAGCGCCGCTTCACCAATACCGGCATGGGTGCCGGCCTGACGGTCATCGACGATTACGGCCATCACCCGGTCGAGATCGCGGCGGTGCTGAAAGCGGCCCGCCAAGCGACATCAGCGGGCGTGATCGCGGTCGTGCAGCCGCATCGCTATACGCGGCTTGCGAATCTGTTCGAGGAATTCTGCACCTGCTTCAACGACGCCGATGCCGTGATCGTTGCCGACGTTTACGCCGCCGGCGAACAGCCGATCGACGGGGCCAACAAGCAAGCGCTGGTCGAAGGCTTGCGCGGCCACGGCCATCGCAAGGCGATCGCGCTGGAAAATCCGCAAGCCCTGGCGCGCACGGTGCTGGAGATCGCCAAGCCCGGCGACATGGTCGTGTGCTTGGGTGCTGGCAACATCACGCAATGGGCGCATGCGCTGCCCGGCGAGCTCGACGCGGCGGTCGCGGCGGCGGGAGGGAAAGCATGATGGTTTCCCCCAAGCCGATGCGGCTGATCGATCGCTTGCCGCAGGTGCGCGGCGGTTATCGCGAAAATGCGAGCCTTGCGGCGACGACGTGGTTCCGCGTGGGCGGCCCCGCCGAAGTGCTGTTCCGCCCGGCCGATCGCGACGATCTGGCCGCGTTCCTCGCCGCCAAACCCGCCGACGTGCCGGTCACGGTGCTGGGTGTGGGCTCCAATCTGCTGGTGCGCGACGGCGGCATTCCCGGCGTCACGATCCGCTTGGGCAAAGGCTTCGCCGATATCGCGCGCGACGGGAATATCGTGAAGGCCGGTGCCGCCGCGCTCGACGTCAACGTGGCCAATGCCGCGCGCGATTGGGGCTTGGGCGGTCTCGAATTCCTGGTCGGCGTGCCGGGCACCGTGGGCGGTGCTTTGCGCATGAACGCAGGCGCCTATGGCAAGGAAATGAAGGACGTCGTGCTGGCCGCCGAAGCGATCGACGCCGCCGGCACGCTGCATTACGCGACCAACGGCGCCTTGTGCTTCGAATACCGGTCGAGCTGCATGCCCGACGATTGGATCTTCATCGGCGCCGAGCTGAAGGCCGAGCCCGACGATGTCGCCGCTATCGCCGCGCGCATGACCGATATCCAAGCCAAGCGTGAAGCCTCGCAGCCCGTGCGCACGCGCACCGGCGGCTCCACCTTCGCCAACCCGCCAGGTGCGAAGGCGTGGGAACTGATCGATGCGGCCGGCTGCCGGGGTTTGACCCGCGGCGGCGCCAAGGTCAGCGAGAAACATTGCAACTTCCTGATCAACGACGGCGAAGCGACCGCCGCCGATCTGGAGGATTTGGGCGACGACGTCCGCGCGCGCGTGTTCGCGAAGTTCGGCGTCGATCTGCACTGGGAGATCAAGCGCGTCGGGGTGCGGGCATGAAAAAAGTCCTGCTCCTGAAAGGCGGCTTGTCGACCGAGCGCGAGGTGAGCCTGTCCTCCGGCCACGAATGCGCCAAGGCGCTGCGCGCCAAGGGTTACGACGTGATCGAACACGATCTCGTCTCGCTCGATGGTTTGACGGCAGCACTCGCCGACAAGCCCGACGTGGTGTTCAACGCGCTGCATGGCCGCTGGGCCGAGGACGGCACGATCCAAGGCGTGCTCGATCTCGCGCGCGTGCCCTATACGCATTCGGGCCTGCTCGCCTCGGCTTTGGCGATGGATAAGCCCGTCGCGCGCGCCGTGTTCAAGGGCCGCGATTTGCCGATCGCCGAAGGCGGCGTGTTCAAACGCGCCGACGTTCTCGCGGGCCGCGCCATCGCTTTGCCCTTCGTGATGAAGCCCGCGAACGAAGGCTCCTCCGTCGGCGTGAAGATCGTTTTGGAGCAAGCCGATCTGGATGCGCTGGCGCGCGAGCCTTGGCCGTTCGACGAGGAAGTTCTGGTCGAGACCTATATCCCGGGCCGCGAATTGACGGTCGCGGTGATGGGCTTCAACGGCGAAGCGAAGGCGCTGGGCGTGCTGGAAATCCGCCCGAACAACGGTTTCTACGACTACACGGCCAAATACACCGACGGCAAAGCGATCCATATTTGCCCGGCCCCCATCGACAGCACCGCCTATGCCGAGGCGATGCGCGTGGCGCTGGAAGCGCATCGCGCACTGGGCTGCCGGGGTGTCAGCCGCGCCGATATCCGTTACGACGACACGCGCGGCGAACCCGGCCGTGTCGTGCTGCTCGAAGTCAACACCCAGCCCGGCATGACGCCGCTGTCGCTCGTGCCCGAGATCGCGGCGGCGTCGGGGATCGCCTTCCCCGAGCTTTGCGCCTGGCTGGTCGAACACGCGACGCATGACGGGCCGAAAGGGAGGGCCGCCTGATGTTCGGCCAATCGAAACGTAACCCCCGCAAGCCCGCGCGCCGCACCGGCTGGCGCCGTATCCTCGGCTGGCGTCCGTCGGCGGCGACCGCGAAGATCATGACGGCGATCGGAATTGCCGCCGTGATCGGCGGCGGCGGTTTATACGCTTGGCGCGCGGGCGGTGCCGATCGCCTCGACGACATGGCGCTGGATCTGCGGCGCGGCATTCTGGCCGCGTCGACGCGCGCCGGCCTGCAAGTGACCGAAGTTTTGGTCGAAGGGCGCGAGCGCACCAATCCGCGCGACGTGCTGGCGGTGCTGGACGCGCGGCGCGGCGCCCCGATCCTGACCTTCGACCCGCATCAGGCGAAGGCCGAACTCGAAACATTGCCCTGGGTGCGCCGCGCGATCGTCGAACGGCGCTTGCCCGACACGATTCATGTGCGCCTGGAAGAACGTGTGCCCATGGCGCTGTGGCAGCGCGGCGGGCGTTTCGCGGTGATCGACCAGGACGCCAAGGAAATTCCCGGCGTCGATCCCGGCAATTTCGCCAAGCTGCTGATCGTCGTTGGCGACGACGCGCCCGAACACGCGGGCGCGCTGCTGGCGCTGCTCGATACCGAGCCCGCCTTGCGCAACCGCGTGTCGGCGGCCGTGCGCGTGGGCGGCCGGCGCTGGAATTTGAATCTCGATAACGGCGTGGTCGTGAACCTGCCCGAAGCGAATGCGGGCGCCGCCTACGAGCGCCTCGCCGAACTCGAACGCAACAACGGCCTGGTCGAGCGCGATCTCGTCTCCGTCGATTTGCGTTTGCCCGACCGCCTGATCCTGCGCGCGAAGGACGCCGCCCCGGCGACCACGCCGGTCAACGCGCCCGCCCAACGCCGCAACAACCGGCCGACTTAGGAGCCCTTCGTCCACCATGTCGAAGAAAAAACGCGCCCGCCGGAACGGAACGATCGCCGCCCTCGACCTCGGCTCGACCAAGGTCGCCTGCTTCGTCGCGAAAGCGGACGGGGACGGCGCGCCGCGCGTCGTGGGCATCGGACATCAGATCAGCCACGGCGTGCGCGGCGGCACGATCGTCGATCTCGACGAAGCCGAACAATCGATCCTGTCGGCGGTGTCGGCGGCCGAAACGATGGCCGGCGAAACGCTGAAAAGCGTGATCGTCAATCTGGTCGGCGGCGCGCCGGTGTCGCGTACCTTCGGCGTCGAGGTGGCGTTGAACGGCCACGAGATCGGCGACGCGGATCTGCGCCGCGTGATCGAACAGGCGCGCCAGACCCAGACCGCGGCCGACAAGCGGATCATCCATCAATTTCCCGTCGGCTTCACGATCGACGGCAGCCGGGGCATACGCGATCCGCGCGGCATGTGCGGCGAGCGCCTGGGCGTGAACATGCACATGGTCGGCGCCTCCAGCGCCTCGGTGCGCAATCTCGAAACCGCCGTTTCGCGCTGCCATCTGGAAATCGAGGAACCGGTCGTGCCGGCCTATGCCGCCGGCCTCGCCTGCCTCGTCCAGGACGAAAAGGATCTGGGCGCTTGCGTCATCGACATGGGCGGGGGCACCACGTCCTTCGCCGTGTTCTTCGACGGGCATTGCGTGTTCGTCGATCAGATCAATGTCGGCGGCAGTCACGTCACCAACGACATCGCGCGCGGGCTGTCCACGCCGCTGGCGCATGCCGAGCGGATGAAGACGCTGCACGGCTCGTGCATCCATTCGGCCAACGACGAGCGCGAGCTGGTCGACGTGCCGCTGGTGGGCGAAGAAGAGCAAACCCAGGCGAATCATGTGCCGAAATCGATCCTGACCGGGATCGTGGCGCCGCGCCTGGAGGAAACCTTCGAACTGGTGCGCTCGCGCCTGGAAGCGTCGGGCTTCGACAAGATCGCGGGCCGGCGCGTCGTCCTCACCGGCGGCGCATCGCAGCTTCAGGGCACGCGCGAGCTTGCCGCCATGATCCTCGACAAGCAGGTGCGCATGGGCAAGCCCAGCGGCCAGCTCACGGGTCTTGCCGATCAGACCGGCGGACCCGCTTTCGCGGCGTGTGCGGGCTTGATCCTGCACGCGCATCAGAAAGGAACCGAATCCCTGCGTCCCGAATCCGCGGCTGCACCGTCCGCGGGCGTCTTCGGGGGCTTGAGAATGTGGCTGAGGGACAACCTATGACGGGAAGGCCCCAAATGCCGCAACGACAACACAGCACCCGTCTACCCGCGCGCGGGCCAGGCATGGATCGGACCGGCCGCCAGCGCGTTACGAACTGAACCCAAGGAGATCGGAGAAGCAAAATGGCAATCACTCTCGCATCGAACCAGCCCGCCGAGCTCAAGCCGCGCATCACCGTCGTGGGCGTGGGCGGGGCCGGCGGCAACGCCGTGAACAACATGATCCGCGCCAAGCTCGAAGGCGTGGAATTCGTCGTCGCCAACACCGACGCGCAGGCGCTGGCACAATCGCTCGCCGAACGCCGCTTGCAGCTGGGCGTGGGCGTGACGCAAGGCCTGGGTGCGGGTTCGCGCCCCGATGTGGGCCGCGTCGCGGCGGAAGAATCGCTGCCGGAACTGCTCGAACACGTGCAGGGTTCGCACATGGTGTTCGTCGCCGCCGGCATGGGCGGCGGCACGGGCACGGGTGCCGCCCCGGTCATCGCACGCGCCTGCCGCGAAGCGGGCATGCTGACCGTCGGCGTCATCACCAAGCCCTTCCACTTCGAAGGCCAGCACCGCATGAAGCTGGCCGAAGCCGGGATCGAAGAGCTTCAGCAGACGGTCGACACGCTGATCATCATCCCGAACCAGAACCTGTTCCGCGTGGCCAACGAGCGCACGACCTTCGCCGACGCGTTCAAGATGGCGGACGATGTGCTGTACTCGGGCGTGCGCGGTGTCACCGACCTGATGGTCATGCCGGGCCTGATCAATCTCGACTTCGCCGATATCCGCTCCGTGATGGGCGAGATGGGCAAGGCGATGATGGGCACGGGCGAAGCCGAGGGCGACAACCGCTCGATCGACGCGGCGCAGAAGGCGATCTCCAACCCGCTGCTCGACGACGTGTCGATGAAGGGCGCCAAGGGCGTGCTCATCAACATCACCGGCGGCATGGACATGACGCTGTTCGAAGTCGACGAAGCCGCGAACCGCATCCGCGACGAAGTCGATCCGGACGCGAACATCATCTTCGGCTCGACCTTCGACGAAAGCCTCAACGGCCGCATGCGCGTGTCGGTCGTCGCGACGGGGATCGACGCAGCGCAAGCCGTGCAGCGCCCGCCGCAGGCCACCACGGTCGTCAAGCTCGCCCAGCGTCCGACGATCCGTCCGGTGACGGCGACGGCCCCGGCGATGGCCGCCCCGGCCGCGTCGATGTCGATCCCGGCCGCCCCGCAAACGGGTTCGGTCGCGATGAAGATGGAACCCGCACCGGCACCGGTGGCACCCGCCCCCGCCCCGGTCGTCGCGGAAGCCGCCCCGGCCCCGGCCTTGGCGGAACCCGCCCCGGCCGAATTGCCGGCGGCGTCGGCCGAAGCCTTCATCCCGCCCAAGCCCGTCGAAGTGGCCCCGGCGGCGGCGCAAGCCCCCGCCCCGGCCAACCCCTTCGCGGAAGCCGAGCTGATGAACGCCACGAAGCCGGCCGCGGCGGCGGCACCCAAGCGTCGCCCGTCGCTGTTCGAGCGGATGACCCGTTCGGGCATGGCGCGCACCGAAGGCGAAGCCCCGCGCGCCCAGCCCACGCTGGTCGCGCCGCCCCAGGGCGGCATCATGCCGACCGCCCCGGCGGCCCCGGTTGCGGCCCCCGCCGCCCCGGCACCGGCCCCCGTCGCGGCCGCGCCGGTCGCGCCGGCCCCGGCCCAGCCGCGCCTGGGCGGGCTGGACCCCACCGACCGCCTGGCGCCGAAGGCCGAGGACGATCTCCTCGAAATCCCGGCCTTCCTGCGCCGTCAGGCGAATTGAGGCTCGTATGAAAATCACCTGCAACATGGTGAAATAAATGGTGACTTGAGGCTCCGGCACCGATTGGGTACCCAATCTTCCGGAGCCTCTTTTCTTTTCGGGGAACGAGACTCGTCCCTGGGCCGTTAATCCAAGCGGCCCCACGAAAGACGACCACCCCGCCGGAGTTCAGGTTCAAGTGTTCAACCCGCGTCAGCAGAAGCCGCGCACCATCGCCCAGCGCACGTTGAAGGGCCCCATCTCCTGCTCGGGGACGGGGCTGCATTCCGGCCGTAAGGTGACGATGTCGCTGCTGCCCGCGGCCCCGAATTCGGGTATCGCCTTCCGCAGCGCCGTGACGGGCGTTGCGGTGAAGGCCGATTACCGCAACGTGACCGATACGCGCCTGTGCTCGCTGCTGGGTGCGGCACCCGGCCCGCGCTTCGGCACGGTCGAGCACCTGATGGCCGCCCTTTACGGCGCCAGCATCGACAACGCGATCGTCGAACTCGACGCCGACGAAGTGCCGGTGATGGACGGCTCGTCCGCGCCGTTCCTGTTCCTGATCGATTGCGCGGGCACGATCGAGCAAGCGGCCCCGCGCCGCGCGATCGAAGTGCTGAAACCCATTTCGCTCGACGATTCGCGCGACGGTGCGGCCATCGAGATCCGTCCCGGGCGCGGCTTCGCCGCGACCTTCGAGATCGACTTCCCCACGCCGACGATCGGCCGCCAGAACCTGTCGCTGGATCTGGGCCCCGAAGCGTTCCGCCAGGAAATCGCGCGCGCGCGTACCTTCGGCTTCGAACAGGAAGTCGCGGCGTTGCGCGCGGCCGGCTTGGCGCGCGGCGGCAGCCTCGACAACGCGGTCGTGATCGCGGCCGACGGCAGCGGCTTGCTGAACCCCGAAGGCCTGCGCTTCGACGACGAATTCGTGCGCCACAAAGTGCTCGATCTGGTCGGCGACCTGTATCTGGCTGGTGCCCCGTTGCTGGGCGTGATTCGCGCCCGTCGCACCGGCCATCGCCACAACAACGCGCTGCTGCATGCCTTGTTCGCCGACGCGGCGAATTGGCGCATGGTCGAGCTGACCGAGGCACATTTTGCGGGTGTTTCGCCCGCCATCGCCCCCGTCCACGCCGACGCCGGACAGTAACGATCCGGACTTGCCCGGATTGGCGTTCGGGCCGCGATTCGCCTATATTCCCGCCATGATTCGAAGCTTCCGATTTGGCTTGGGGCGCCCCGCCCTTGCGGCCTTCGCCTTTTTCGCCCTCGCCGCGTGCAGCGGCGACGAGAAAGAGCAATATGTCGAGCGTCCGGTCGAGGAGATCTATAACGACGCGGTCAACGCCATGTCGACCGAGCAGTATCGCCGCGCGGCGCGCCTGTTCGACGAAGTCGAGCGCCAGCACCCCTATTCGGTCTGGGCGACGCGCGCGCAGCTGCAGGGCGCCTATGCGCTCTATCAGGTCAACCGCTACGACGACGCGATCAACGCGCTGGACCGCTTCATCCAGCTGAACCCGTCCAACCGCGACACGCCCTACGCCTATTATCTGAAGGCGCTGTGCTACTACGAGCAGATCGTCGACGTCGCGCGCGACGCGCGCATGACCGAAAACTCGCTGAACGCGCTGCAGGAAGTCGTGCGCCGCTTCCCCGATTCGACCTACGCACGCGACGCGCGGGTGAAGATCGACCTCACCTACGACCACCTCGCCGGCAAGGAGATGGAGGTCGGGCGCTTCTATCTGCAGCGCCAGCAATGGCTCGCGGCGATCAATCGCTTCCGCACCGTCGTCGATAAATATCAGACCACCAGCCACGTGCCGGAAGCGCTGCACCGCCTGACCGAATCCTATATGGCGCTGGGTCTGGTGGACGAAGCACGCCGCACCACCGCCGTGCTCGGCCACAACTATCCGGGCAGCGAGTGGTATCGCGACTCCTACGCCCTGGTGGGGACCGGCGAAAACCCGCGCGAAGATCGCCAGGGCATGGTTGGCCGCACCCTGAACGCGCTGAACCCGCTCAATTACTTCTAAGGTTTTCGCTTCGTTCTTGAGCGTGTCGCGAGGCTTGGCTATAGAAAGCGGGCCCATGCTCTCGACGCTTTCGATTCGCGATTTCGTTCTGATCGACAAGCTCGACCTCGTTTTCGAGGACGGGCTTGCCGCGTTGACGGGCGAGACGGGTGCCGGCAAGTCGATCCTGCTGGATGCGCTGGGCCTCGCTTTGGGCGGGCGCGCCGATGCCGGCGCCGTCCGTAAAGGTGCCACCGCCGCCACCATCGCCGCCGCGTTCGATCTGGGCGCCAACCACCCCGCTTTCGCATTGCTGGCGGAACAAGGCCTGGAAGCGCCCGAGGACGGCGCGCCCCTGATCCTGCGCCGCCAATTGGGCGCGGACGGCCGCAGCCGCGCCTTCGCCAACGATCAGGCCTGCTCGGTCGGGTTGCTGCGCCAATTGGGCAATCTGCTGGTCGAGATTCACGGCCAATTCGATACGCATGGCCTGTTCGATGCGGCGACGCATCGCGGCCTTCTCGACCAATGGGCGGGCCTGGCCAAGGAAGCCGCCGCGACCGCGACGAGCTTCGCCGCGTGGCATGCCGCACAAGAAGCGCTGGAAGCCGAGCACGCCAAGCTCGAAGCCGCGCGCCGCGAGGAGGAATATCTTCGCCACGCCGCGCGCGAGCTGGAAGAAGCCGATCCCAAGCCGGGCGAGGAACGCGAGCTTTCCGAACGCCGCGCGATTTTGCAGGCGCGCGAAAAACTCGCCGCCGCCCTGGCCGAAGCGAAGGGCGAGCTTGAAGCGCATAAGGGCGTGGACGGCGCCTTGCGTACCGCCGCGCGCGCACTGGAACGCGTCGCCGCGCACGCGGGCGGCAAATTCGACGCGGCGATCGCGGCCCTCGAACAAGCGCTGGAACAGGCGGTCGATGCCGCCGCCGCGATCGACGACGCGAGCGAGGCGTTGAGCGAAGGCGGGGCCGATCTCGAAAAAACCGACGAGCGTTTGCATGCTCTGCGCGCGCTCGCGCGCAAACACCGCGTCGATATCGAAGCGTTGCCCGCCTTGCGCGACGATTTCGTCGTCAAGCTCGCCGCACTCGACGCTGGCGAAGGCAATCTCAAGAAACTCGCCCAAGCGGAAAAAACCGCCAAGGCCGCGTATCTGACGGCAGCGAAGGCGCTGTCGTCGGGCCGCACGGCCGCGGCGGCGAAGTTCGAAAAGGCCATCGCCAAGGAATTGCCGCCGCTGAAGCTGGACAAGGCCCGCTTCCGTGCACGTTTGGAAGCGCTGCCGGAGGAAAGCTGGAGTGCGGGCGGCCTGGAACGCGTCGCGTTCGAGATCGCCACGCTGCCGGGGGCGGAACCGGGGCCGCTCGCCAAGATCGCCTCGGGCGGCGAACTTTCGCGCCTGATGCTGGCCCTCAAAGTCGTGCTGGCCCAAGCAGGCGCCAAGCGCGGCGCCATGCCCGCATTGATTTTCGACGAGGTCGATAGCGGCATCGGCGGGGCGGCCGCCGCGGCCGTGGGCGAACGCCTCGCGCGCCTCGCCAAAAACGCGCAGGTGCTGGTCGTGACCCATTCGCCGCAAGTCGCCGCGCGCGCGGGCGTGCATTTGCGCGTCGCCAAGACCGCCACCGCGAAATCGGCGGCGACGAGCGTCACCGTTCTCGACAAGCCCGCCCGGCGCGAGGAAATCGCGCGCATGCTGGCGGGGGCGACGGTCACCGACGCGGCGCGCGCCGCGGCCGACGCGCTGCTCGCCGGCGAAGCGGCATGACCGCGCGCAAGAAGAAAGCGGCCGCGAAGGATTTCTCCACCGTCGCCGTCGAAGACCTGTCGATGGCGCAGGCAGAGGCCGAGCTCGAACGCCTCGCCAAGGCGATCGTCAAACACGACCTCGCCTATCACGCCAAAGACGCGCCGCTGATCGCAGATGCCGATTACGACGCGCTGAAACGGCGCAACGATGCGATCGAGAAACGCTTCCCGTTGCTCACGCGCACCGACTCGCCGTCGAAGAAAGTCGGCGCCCCCGCCGCCGCCGGTTTCGCCAAGGTACGGCATGCGGTGCCGATGCTTTCGCTCGACAACGCCTTCGCCGAGGACGACCTTCGCGAATTCGTAGCGCGCGTGCGGCGCTTCTTGAGCCTGCCCGACGACGCCCCCCTCTCCTATTCCGCCGAGCCGAAGATCGACGGTTTGTCGATCTCGCTGCTCTACGAGAACGGCGTCTTCACCAAGGGTGCGACGCGCGGCGACGGCGAGGAAGGCGAAGACGTCACCGCCAATCTGCGCACGATCAAGGAAATCCCCGCGAAGCTACAAGGCAAAGCGCCGGCGGCCATCGAAGTTCGCGGCGAAATCTATATGACCCGTGCCGATTTCCTGCGCATGAACCAAGAGCAGGAAAAGGCCGGCGACAAAGTCTTCGCCAATCCGCGCAACGCGGCCGCCGGCGCCGTGCGCCAGCTCGACCCGACGATCACCGCCAAACGGCCTTTGCGCTTCTTCGCCTATACGATCGGCCGTTACGAAGGCCCGGCGATCGAAACGCAAGCCGAACTGATCCGGCGTCTGGGCGAATGGGGCTTCGCCACCAATCCCGAGACGCGCAGCTGCGCCGACGCCGACGCGCTGCTGGCGTTTTACGAACATATCGGCGCCAAGCGTGCTTCGCTGCCCTACGATATCGACGGCGTGGTCTACAAGGTCGACCGTTTCGATCTGCAACGACGCCTCGGTTTCGTCGCGCGCAGCCCGCGCTGGGCGATCGCGCATAAATTCCCCGCCGAACGCGCGCAAACGAAGCTCTTGAAGATCGACGTCCAAGTCGGCCGCACCGGCGCGTTGACTCCCGTGGCGATCCTCGAGCCCGTGAACGTGGGCGGCGTGATGGTCGCGCGCGCCACGCTGCACAACGAGGACGAGATCGCCCGCAAGGACGCGCGCGAAGGCGATACGGTCGTCATCCAGCGCGCGGGCGACGTGATCCCGCAGATCGTCGAGGTCGTTGCCGACAAGGCGCACGACAAGCGCCCGAAATTCCAGCCTTTCGAATTCTGCCCGATCTGCGGATCGAAAGCCGTGCGGCCCGAAGGCGAAGTCGTGCGCCGCTGCACCGGCGGCTTGGCTTGCGACGCGCAGGTCGTCGAGCGTTTGCGCCATTTCGCAATGCGCACGGCCTTCGACATCGAAGGCCTGGGCGAAAAGAACGTCGAAGAACTGCATTCGCTGGGCTGGCTCAAACGCCCCGGCGACGTGTTCCGCTTGAAGGACCACGCCGCCGCACTCGCCAAGCGCGACGGCTGGGGCGAGAAATCGGTCGAGAAGCTGCTCGCCGCCATCGAGGCGCGCCGCAACGTGCCGCTCGACCGGTTCATTTTCGCGCTGGGCATTCGCCAAGTCGGCGAAGCCACCGGCCGCCTGCTCGCCCAGCATTACGAAACGCTGGAAAAATGGCGCGCGGCGATGATCGCCGTCGCCAAGGGCGACGAAGCAGCACACGCCGAACTTCTCGCCATCGATCAGGTCGGCGAAGCGCTGGTCGCGGATATCGCAGCGTTCTTTGCCGAGAAGCATAATCTCGACGCGCTCGACGATCTGGCCGAGTTCGTGACGCCGATCCCGCTCGAAAAGCCGCGCACCGATTCGCCTGTCGCCGGGAAAACGATCGTGTTCACCGGCACGCTGGTGAAGATGAGTCGCGACGAAGCAAAGGCGCGCGCGCAATCGATGGGCGCCAAGGTCGCAGGCTCGGTGTCGAAAAAGACCGATCTGGTCGTCGCGGGACCGGGGGCGGGCTCGAAACTCGCCGACGCGCAAAAACACGGCGTCGAAGTGATCGACGAAGACGCCTGGCTGAAACTGGCGGGTCTCGCCTAAAGCTTCGCCGTCGCCGTCGCGAGCCACGCTTTCGTTTGCGCATCCACCAACGGCCCGATCGTCGCGAAAACGCGCGCGTGATAGGCGTCGAGCCAATCGCGCTCCGCTTGATTGAGTAGAGTGAGATCGATCAATTCGCGCGCGATGGGCGCAAGCGTCAGCGTTTCGAAGCCGAGCATCGGGCGTTCGGCGCCCGGCGTTTGCGGCAGCTCCGTCACCGCGATCAGGTTTTCGATCCGGATGCCGTATTCGCCGGTTTTGTAGTAGCCGGGCTCGTTCGACACGATCATGCCCGGCAGCAGCGGCTGGGTGTTCGGCATTTTGGAAATGCGCTGCGGGCCTTCATGGACCGACAGATACGAGCCCACGCCATGGCCCGTGCCGTGATCGTAGTCGAGCCCCGCCGCCCACAACGGCGCACGGGCAAGCGCGTCGAGCTGCGAACCGGTCGTGCCCTTGGGGAAGCGCACGGTGGCGAGCGCGATATGGCCCTTCAACACGCGGGTAAAACGGTCCTTCTGCTCCGCCGTCGGATTGCCGATGGCGAGCGTGCGCGTGATGTCGGTCGTGCCTTCCAAATACTGCGCGCCGGAATCGACCAGATAGAGCATGTCGGGCGCGATGCGCTTCGACGTGCTGGGCGTGGCGCGATAATGGACGATCGCGCCATTCGATCCAGCGCCCGAGATCGTGTCGAAGCTCGTGTCGCGGAAGTTCGCGCCTTCGCGGCGGAATTCGAGCAGGCGGTCCGCTGCCGAGATTTCGTCGAGCGTGCCCTTGACGCCTTCGCGCGCGATAAAGGCGAGGAACTTCGCCACCGCAGCACCATCGCGGATATGCGCGTCGCGTGTGCCCTGCAATTCGCCCGCGTTCTTGCAGGCCTTGGGCAGCGCGCACAGGCACGCATCGCGCGTGAGAACCGCCCCCGACGACGCGAGGGTCGAGTCGATCCATGCGGCCGAGGTCGCGCGATCGGTCAACACGCGCGCCTTGCGCTTGCCCAGATCGGCGAGTGCCGCCGCGAAGGTATCGGGCGCATGCAAGCGCACGGCATTGCCCAGATGCGCGAATGTGCCGGGGGCGATCTTGCGCGGATCGACGAACAGATCGACCGAACCGGGTTCGTCGGCGTTCAGAACGGCGAAACCCAGCGCCAAGGGCGTGTGCGGCACGTCGCCGCCGCGCACGTTCAGAAGCCACGCCAAGGAATCGGGGGCGGACACCACGGCCGCATCGAGCTTGCGCTTGCGCAACGTCGCGGCGAGATCGGCGCGCTTCTCGCCCGAGGCTTTGCCCGCGAAAGCGAGATCGTGCGGCACCATCGGCGAGATGGGAGCGGCGGGCTTATCGGGCCACACGCGATCGATCGGATTGTCGGGCACCGCGACCAACGCGGCGCCGGCGGCTTCGCAGGCTTGGCGCAAACGCTCGATCCCGTCGCTGCCGTGCAGCCACGGGTCGTAGCCGATCTTCCCGCCCTTGGGCGCGTTCGCGGCGAGCCATTCATGCGGCGGCTCTTCGACCAGATGGCGATATTCGAAGATCGAACCGTCGACCTGGGCGCGCACCTGCAACGTATAGCGCCCATCGATGAAGATCGCGGCCTTGTCGGCAAGCACGATCGTCGCCCCCGCCGAACCGGTGAAGCCGGTGAGCCACGCGAGACGTTCCGCACGCGGGCTGACATATTCGCCTTGATGTTCGTCGCCGCGCGGCAGCACGAAACCGGCGAGATCGCGCCGCGCCAATTCGGCGCGCAAATCGGCGACGCGTTTCGCGCGCCACTCGCCTTCGCCCAAACCGAACGCGACCTTCGCGCCGAGTTCCGCCTTCAGCGCATCAAGTTGCGCGCGCAACGCGTCGGACGGCGCATCGCACACCAGCGACTGCCACGCGCGCGGATCCTCGCCCGCCGGGGCGGCCAGAACGCCGTCGAGCAGGGCGCGCACGCCCGCGACGTCCATTTTGGCGCCGTGTTTGGCGAGCAACCCCGCCAACGCGGTATCGCCTTGATAGGTTTCACGGCAGGTTTGGGTCGGTTGATCGCGGGGCGGCATGGCTGGAAACCTAAGCGTGCCAAGGCCTTGCGGCAATAGCCCGGCGAGCGGCGGCGTTCTGCCATGCGAAATAGTTAATTATGTCAAAATGCTGCATGCGCGAAATGCATTGCTGCGGCGCACTATCAACGACTGTTGCGGCGCACAAAATCCCCTACATTGAGCTTGTTCGTTCGTTAGCGAATGATCTGCCGAATGGTCGGCGAGACCGCTAACGAGTTGATAAGGAGATAGAAATCATGTCCGCCCAGTCGCAGTTCAATGCCGTCCCGTCCTTTGGCGCCAACAGCGCCCGGATCGACGAGCTGGAGCTCTCGATGGCGGCCCGTCGTGCGCGCGCCAAGCTGGTCTATGAGGCCGTGCAGGCGCTGGTCGCGAAGTTCAAGTCGTGGAACGAGCGTCGCCAGACGATGGCGGAACTCGACTCGCTCGACGACCGCACGCTCGCCGATATCGGCATCAACCGCGCCGAGATCGCCCAGATCGCGGCCGGCCACTATGTCCGCGACGGCTACGCGCCGTTCGACGCCTCGGCCGCCCCGGCGGTCCATGCGGCGAATGTCGTGCAGGTCCGCCCGGCGGCCCGCGCGGCCTAACGCCTCAAGGATCAAGCGCCCGTCCCGTTCCTCCTCCCCTTCGGGGCGGAGCTGCCGATCCAGCGGAGCGGCGATGCCGAAAGGCGTCGCCGCTCTTCGCGTTTATGGACATTCGTTCACAAGTCTTGCGCCGGGCCTGCCCCTAGGCGCCGGCGCCAAGCGGACTCATCTTCTGCCGACAACGACAGGAGAAGCCCCATGCCGCTCGTGCGCATCGATATCCCCGAAGGCAAGCCGGAAGCCTGGATCAAAGCGGTCGCCGACGGCGTGCATGCCGCCCTGGTCGCGACCGGCACCGTGCCCGAAGACGATCGCTTTCAGGTGATCGGCGAACACAAGCCCGCCCGGCTGATCGCCGATCCGAATTATATGAATATCGCGCGCGGGCCCGATTTCACGCTGGTCCAGATTTTCTGGAGCGTGGGCCGCAGCGACGATTTGAAGCGCGGGCTTTACGCCGCGATCGCGCGCAACCTTGCGGCCGATCCGGGGTTGCGCCCGGAAGACGTGATGATCACGCTAAGCGAGACCAACCGCATCGATTGGTCGTTCGGCCACGGGATCGCGCAATACCGCCCCCAATAGTTGACTTGGTAAGGCCCGCTCGCGCTATATACATTCGGATATAGCGTCGAACGGGGCTTTGCGCATGCTTTCTCCCGCCGAATGGGCGGCGGTGCTTCTGTCGCTGGAGATCGCGGCCAAATCGGTCGCGTTCTCGCTGCCGATTGCCGTCGCGGTCGCCTGGCTGCTCGCGCGTTACGACTTCCCCGGCAAAGCGATCGTCGACGGCATCGTGCATTTACCGTTGGTGCTGCCGCCGGTCGTCGTCGGCTATCTGCTGCTGCTGATTTTCGGCGTGCGCGGGCCCGTGGGCGCCTTCCTGGACGAAACTTTCGGCGTGCGCCTCGTGTTCACCGCCGCAGGCGCTTCGCTCGCCACCGCGACGATGGCGTTCCCGCTGATGGTGCGCGCGATCCGCCTGTCGATCGAAGCGCTCGATCCGGGCTTGGACGAAGCCGCGCGCACACTGGGGGCGGGCAAGCTCGACCGCTTCTTCACCATCGCGTTGCCGCTGATCCTGCCCGGCATCCTGGCGGGCGGCATGATCGCCTTCGCGGCGAGCCTGGGCGAATTCGGCGCGGTCATCACCTTCGCGTCGAACGTGCCCGGCGAAACGCAAACCCTGCCGCTGGCGATCTATTCGGCCGTGCAGCGCCCCGACGGCGAAGCGATGGCCGCCCGCCTCGCGGCGATCTCGATCACGCTCGCCTTCGCCGGTCTGTTGCTGTCCGAATATCTCGCGCGCCGCGTGAAGCGGATGATGGGCAGATGATCGAACTCGACATCCGCACGCGCCTGGGCGATTTCACGCTGAACGCGAAGCTACAGGCGCCTTCCGACGGCGTGCTGGCGCTGTTCGGCCGCTCGGGCTCGGGCAAGACGTCGATCCTGCGGGCCCTCGCCGGCCTTGCGCGCCCCGATCAAGGCCGCATCGCGCTGGGCGGGGACGTGCTGTTCGATTCCGCGAAGGGCATCGATGTGCCGGCGGAGAAGCGGCGCCTGGGTTACGTCTTCCAGGAGTCGCGGCTGTTCCCGCATCTCGATGTCGCCGCCAATCTGCGCTATGGCGCCAAGCGCGCGCCCGGCGGCGAGCGCCGCGCAGATTTCGATGCGATCGTAAAACTGCTCGGCATCGAAAAGCTGCTATCCCGCAAACCCGTCGCGTTGTCGGGCGGTGAACGCCAGCGCGTGGCGATCGGCCGCGCGTTGCTGGCGCGCCCGCAAGCGCTGCTGATGGACGAGCCGCTCGCCTCGCTGGACGCCGCGCGCAAGGCGGAGCTGTTGCCCTATCTCGACCGGCTACAAGCCGAAGCGAAATTGCCGATCGTCTATGTCAGCCACGCGGCGGACGAGGTGATGCGCCTCGCCGACCGGATCGCGCTTATCGAGAGCGGCGAAGTGCGCGCGCTGGGCACGATCGCCGAAATGGCGCTGCACCCGGATTTCGCCGCCATCGCCGGGCGGTTCGATGCGGGCGGCGTGCTGGAAACCACGGTCGCCGATCACATGCCGGAATACGCGTTGACGCGGCTCCACTTCGCCGGCGGCACGCTGGACGTACCCGCGATCGACGCAGCACCGGGGACGCGCGTGCGCGTGCATGTCCGTGCGCGCGACGTGATGGTGGCGACGAAGAAACCCGTAGGCCTCTCCGCGCGCAACGCGATCCAAGCGACGATCGCGCGCATCAACCAAAGTGCGAACGGGTCCGACGCGGAACTCGCCCTGATCGCGGGCGATCAGACGATCGCCGCCCGCGTCACCCGCGCCTCGGTCGCGGAACTGGGCTTGCGCGAAGGCATGCCGGTCTACGCGATCCTCAAATCCGTCGCGGTCGGCAAAAGCGACGCGACGCGGCGGGATTGAGGTACGGCGGCGGTCTTTATCGATCGTAGGGCCGCAATTGGACGCGCCGCGCCACGGCGAACAGATCGCGCTCGGCCTGTTCGATCTCGTCCACCGGTGCCTTCGTCCAAAAGAAGTATTGGAATTTGGGAAAAGGTCCTGGACCGCGATAGGCGAGCAGCGCGGTCTGGCGGAACTTCGTGCCGTCGCGCAGATCGTAAGCATGACGGCAAATGAAAGTCGGCAATCCGCCGACGCGGACAGGTGCGGGTCCGAACTCGCGGGGCTGCCGCGCGCCGCCGACACCGCAATGATGCCGCGCGATCACGCGCCATCGGGGCGGCAGCTCTTCGTTGTCCTCCGTCATGTCGTAGCCAAGCCGAATAAAGATCGGCGGGCGTCCGGGCGGCGCATCGCAGGAACCACCTTCCGGCAAAACCACGAACTGAGGCCCGCCATTCGGCATGTTGTTCGCGCAAACGGTCGTGTTCCGGACGGGTAGATAGAATCCGTAATCATCATGCCACGCCGCACCCGATCGCAATTCCGTGATTTCGGGGATATCCTCATCGGCCGACTGCGCTAGCACCAAGCAGGCGGGCAGCAAAAGCGCGATTACCAGAACGATCGGTGCCAGGGTCGGTTTCATTTCACCCACTCCTTCAAGGCAAGCGCCGCATACCGTTGATGACGGTGGCCAGGTATTCACGGATTCGGCTCACCTGTTCGGGCGGCCCCCCCATCTGAAAGTCCCAAATGAAGGCTGGTTGCGGCGGAAAACCCTCGGTCCATTCCTTGCCGGAAACGGAGAGCAGTAAATACGAGTCCACGAGCCACTCGCGTCCTTGATCGTCACGCCCGCGACATCGGCAGCTGAAGGCGATCATCCCCGCGATCGGCGGTACCTCAGCCAACTCAACTGAGGTCGAGTAGCGACCGCCGCATCGGCGTTCCGCGATCTCCTGATACGTGAACAGATCCTCTTCGTTGTAGCTTTCCCTAAGAATTCCCAATCTAATTTCGTTGGGGTTACGTCGCGGACCGCAACGCGCGTTTTTGCCGAAATCGACCCAAACATCGCTCCAAACTTCCGATGGCCCGCCCATCCCGCAAACCAGATTGGGCAGCGGCAGCGGAAATTCGACACCGGCATACCCGTGCACGAACCACGGCATGTTGCGCTGATCGTGCGCCGTCAATTGCGCCTGGGCACCGGACGCGAAAACAAGCCAGAGCGACAGAATAAAAATGATTTTTCTCATGGCTGGCGACCTCGTGCAGTTTGCCACGCACCGCGCCTGTTCGGAATGGAATCGTATTGATTTTTTATTAAGTCTTCATAAGGAAGACGAGGTTCGTTTTTATCGTCAAATTTTTTCCGATCGGGATTATCCCTCGAGTTCTCCGTGTTGTAGGGGCGCGGCCCGCCTTTTTGAAGTCGCTCGATGAAATCGTCGATATTTTTCGCACCCTTTACCTGTGGGCCCCATTTCGCCTCCCAAACTTCGAAGGCACGATCCAGCGATTCGAAGCGCGTCGGCTTTCCCGGCGTCTGTCCTGCACGTGCCGCCGCACTACCCGGCTGCACGGTGTAACCGAACGGGCTGTTACGTTCCTGCGCAGCGGCATTGTACCAGCCGCTTTCATGCGTCGCGATGGCGTGCAGAAAATCCGGATCGATGTTCAAGCGTTTGGCCATCGCCTCGATTCGCGCATTCAGCTCGTCGAAATACTTGTTGTGCGCGTCGGTGTTATTGACTTTGCGCGTCGCCGGTCGCGGTTGTTGAGGTTGATTTGCGTCATACGGTTTCGGTTTTTGCGCCTCGGCGATCTGAACCGGCTTGGTGTCGTTCTCCTCCGCCGCTTCCGCGTCGGAGAGCTGAAGCCGATCATTTCCGCTGAAGTTCTGGCTCGTCTCGTCGCTTGCCGGCGCGTCGCCGAGCAAGCGGGCGCGCAAATGCGGCGGCCAGTTGTTGGCGTCGAGCAGGCCGTTATCGTAAACGGCGTTGGCGCGCTCTTGCTCCTCGAACGCGCGCTTGGCTTCCAAGCGCTCGCTGAACGCCTTGACGTAATCGAGATCGAGCAGCCCGTCGCGCGACAGTGGCGGCGTGTAGGGCAAGCGAATCGCCGACCCAATTTCGCCCGGCCGATATGGCGGCGGGACCGCGACGCTGTCGTCTTGGCCGGGCCGGTACACCAGATCGTCGATCCGAATCCCGATCGGGCGGTCATTGGCGATCGGGCCGCCGAAGAATTGGCGTTGCAGCTCGGGCGCATCGCCCAAGGCCGACAGGATCGCGCGGATCGCGTCGCCGCCTTGGCCGGGCTTGGTCCGGTCCCATTGCCCGACGAAGTCCCGCGCCTGGACGATGCCGGGGATGCCCATCGTGCGGACATAGGACGCAAGCGTGTCCGGCGCGTCGGCCAAGCCGCTGCGGTGGCGGTGGAGATACTCCGCCATCGAGCGATTCGACCCGGTCATGTCGTTGTCGGGTGCCGGCAGCCCGGGGATCGGCGCCAGCTTCAATTCGCCGTAAGTGCCGTTGAGCAAGCCGGGTTCGCCCTGGGCCAAGCGATCGTGATGCGCGTCGACCTCGCGCGGGCTCGGGGCTGGATACTTCCCCAATGTCGTGCCGAACTGGTCGCGCATCTTGGAAATCGTCGGCCCGCCCGGCCGCAGCCAGCCATCGACCTTCAAATCGTTGCGCTTCTGATAGCTGCGGATCGCGTCGTCGAGGGTGTAGAGCCCCCAGCCGGTGGGCCCATCGGTCTTGGCGAGGTCAAGATCCCCGGCATTGCCGAGGATCGTCTGGACCTTGATGTTATCGGCCCGGCGGGTGGGAAAGCCCAGCCCCACATCGCTATCCAAATCGAAGAACGACGGCGAGTTCCCCGGCATCTGGAACGGGATGCCGTAATCCTCCTCGGACATCTCGAAAAGCGGGCGCGCAAGGGGAGAGCGTGCGTAAGCGGACATGGCTGACCATTCCTGTGGCTACGGTTTCTCCCTGAGCAACCGTATAAGAACAATTAGCGAAAATGTCAACGCGAAAAAAGAGATTTAATTAAGTAGATGATCGCAAAGCATCCTACGCCGTTTCGCGGCCGCCGCCAATGGCGCTGCAATCAAAACGTGCCGACTTGCCCGTCGGAGCGCGGATCGGTCGCCCCTTCCAGCAGCGCCTTGCCGCCGCCGGAATCCGGGGTACGCACGATCATGCCCGCGTGCCCCATCAGATCGGTGTAGTCGGCGGCCGCCACTTCCAGATCGTGGCCCATGCCCTTCAGCGCCGAAATCGTGCTCGCGGGGAAACGGTTTTCGAGCCGCAGCTTGGTCGTGGCCGTGCCCCAGGTGCGGCCCAGCAGCCAGCGCGGGGCGGTCACCGCCGCTTGCGGCTGCATGCCGTAGAACGCGTAGCGCGAGAAGATCATCGCCTGGGTCTGCGGCTGGCCGTCGCCGCCCATCGTGCCGTAGACCATCGAGCGGCCGTCGTCGAAGAACGCCATCGCGGGGTTCAGCGTGTGGAAGGGTTTGCGCCCGGCCATCAATTCCTGGGCCGCGCCCTTTTCCAGCGAGAACGACGTGCCGCGGTTTTGCCACAGCAGACCCGTTTCCGGCAGCACGCAGGCCGAGCCGAATTCCCAATAGATCGATTGGATGAAGCTGGCACTGCGCCCTTGCGCGTCGATCGCCCCCATCCAAATCGTGTCGCCCTTCTTGGGCGGCTGCGGCCAGGGGCCCGCGAGGTTCGGATCGAACTCCTTCACCAGCGACGCGACCTTGGCGTCCGACAACAGGCTTTGCGGATCGACGGTCATATAGGCCGGATCTTTGACGTGCTTGTCGCGGATCCGGAAAGCAAGCTTCGTTGCCTCCACCAGCGCATGCACGTATTCCGGCCCATCGCAGCGTTCGGGCTTGATGCGCGAAAAGATCGCCAGGATCAGCAGCGACGCCAAACCTTGCGTGGGCGGGATCATGTTGTAGAGCCGCGCCCCCGGCACACCCACGGTCAGCGGCTTCACGACCTTCGCCTTGTGGCGCGTGAGATCGTCGAGCGCGACCGGCGAGCCGATGCGCTTCAGATCCGCCGCGATCGCCTTCGACAATTCGCCGCGATAGAAACTCTCCGTCCCTTCGCGGCCGATCTTGGCGATCGTTTCGCCCAAAGCGGGCTGGCGGAAACGCTGGCCGGGCACGGGCACTTTGCCGCCGGGCAGGAACGCCGCCTTGAACCCGGGCTGGTCCACGCATTCGGCCAGTTTCTCGGTTGTGAAGCGCACTTGGGAATCGGTCGCCGGGAAGCCTTCGCGCGCGTAATGCACGCCCGCCTCGACCAAGCGCGACAAGGGCAGCGTGCCGCCCATCGTTTGCGACAAGGCGTAAGCCGCCCCCCAACCGGAGACCGTGCCCGCCACGGTGTTGGCGGCGAGCGGTCCGCGCGACGGGATCGCCGAATGCCCCTGGCGGCGATACCAGGCGGGCGACAGCGCCAAGGCGGCCGCGCCGCAGGCATCGATCGCCACCGGCTTGCCGCGCCCGTCGTCGATCAGCCAGAACCCGTCGCCGCCCACCGCCGTCATATGCGGGTAGACGACCGGGATCGCCGCCGCCATCGCGATCATCGCTTCGACCGCATTGCCGCCTTCGCGCAGCACGTCGAGACCGGCTTGCGCCGCCAGATGATGGGGGGCGGTGACCATGCCGCCATGGCCGCGGGGACTGCTAAGCATCTCGGGGACTCTCCGTTTTAATCTCGGCTTGGTTCTATCATGCAAAGCACGAGCCTTGCCCAGCCCGGATTCCGGGGGTAGAGAGCGCTGGAAACCCGCCCGACCGGAGCACGCCCAAGATGGCCACCGCCGACGAAACCTACAAAAAGATGTTCACCGTCTCCTGGCAGGAGCTGCATCGCGACTGCAAGGCGCTGGCGTGGAAGCTGGTCGCGGGCGGCCCCTGGCGCGGTATCGTCGCCATCACGCGCGGCGGCTTGATCCCGGCGGGCATCATCGCGCGCGAATTGGATCTGCGGATCATCGACACGATTTCGGTCGCGACCTATCAAGGCCAGCAGATCGGCGAAACGTCGAAGCTGCTGAAGCCGCTGGCCCAAGACACGGTCGACGCCAAGGAAGGGCCGCGCTGGCTGATCATCGACGATCTGGTCGATACCGGCGCCACCGCCAAAATCGTGCGGGCGCTGTTGCCGGGCGCGCATTTCGCCACCGTCTACGCCAAGCCGGCGGGCAAGCCGATGGTCGATACCTACGTGACCGAAACGAGCCAGGACACCTGGATCATGTTCCCGTGGGATACCGAGCCGCAGTTCGTCCGCCCGATCGTGGCGGCGAAGTAAGCGCGCTCAGCCGCCTTCGGCGATTTCCTCGAGCTCTTCGCGCTTCAGGATATCGACCTTGGTTTGCGACGGCAGACCGATCGTTCCCTGCTTTTTAAGCTGGGTGAAGGTGCGGCTGACCGTTTCAGTCGTCAGCCCCAGATAATCGCCGATATCGGCGCGGCTCATCGGCAATTCGACCGGCGTATCCGGACGGCCGCGCGCGGCGGCGCGGCGCGAAACCATCATCAAGAACGACGCCAGCCGTTCGCGCGCTGTTTTGCGGCCGAGCAGCAGCATCTGGTCCTGCGCCGCGACCAATTCGTTGCCCGCGACTTCAAGCAGGCGATGTTCGAGATTCGGCAATTCGGTCAGCAGATTTTCGAGCTTGCGGCGCGGAAAGCGGCACAGGCGCACATTGCCCATCGCCTCGGCCGAATAGGCGTAGCTTTTGTTCAGCGCCACGCCCAGGAAATCGCCCGGAAACAAAAAGCCGGTGATCTGGCGGCGCCCGTCGGGCAGCAGCTTGTAAAGCTTCACCGCCCCTTCGACGACGTTGCACAAATGCTCGGCCGGTTCGCTTTCCTGGAACAGCGTCGAGCCCGGCTCCAGATACATGATCGTCGCGATCGAGCGCATGCGCGCGAGCTGCTCGGGCTCCAGCACTTCACACACGCTGGTCTCGCGGATCGCGCAATCGTCGCACGGCGATTCGCGCAACGCCGGCTTCGCCGCCGCCGCGCCGCCCGTTGCCGATCCTGCCGTCATCCGAATTCTCCCGCAGACGTCACGTATTTTCGCTGGCGATATTGGACCCGCGAGGGCATCTCGCGCAAGCCCGGCCGGAAATTGCCTCCCCGACGACAAACCGTTGATTCGCTTGCCTTCGTCGGATTGGAAAGGGGTGCGATTGATCCTTTTGGCGCGCGGCGGCGTATACAGTCCCGAATGTCCAAACTTCTCGCCCTTTTCGCGGTCCTGGCCCTGGCTTGGCCCGCCGCCGCCGCCCCGCGGACGCTGGATTTCGACGTGATGCGCGATGGTGCGCCCATCGGCACGCATCGCGTGACCGTCGAGCACGACGGCGACGAAACCCGCGCCACGATCGAAATCGATATGGCGGTGCGCTTGGCCTTCGTGACCATCTATCGCTACACCCATCGCAGCACGGAGCTATGGCGCGCCGGGAAGCTCGTTTCGCTCGACGCGCGCACCGACGATAACGGCACGCGCACGCAAGTCGGCGCGCGCGCGACCGAAGCGGGACTGGCGATCGAGGGCAGCGGCGGCAGCTATATCGCCCCTGCCGCCACCGTCCCGACCAGCTACTGGAATCCCGAGAAAGTGATGCGCTCGCCGCTGCTCGACACGCAGAGTGGAAAGCTGATCGACGTTTCGGCCATGACGCTGGAATCGGGCCCCGGCGGTATGCGCTACCGCCTGCGCGGCGATTTGGAGGCCGATCTCGCCTACGGTCCCGGCGGCGATTGGACAGGGTTGAGCTTCGCGGCGCGCGGCGCGCGGATCGACTATGTCCGCCGCGGCATGGCCGCTTCCGCCGCACGTTGATTTGAATCAAAGACCGGGCGGCCCCGTTTTGGCAGGCTGACGGGCATGCTGAAGGAATTCGCCCGTTCCGCCCGCGATCCGACCATCGTCCCGCCACCCGCCGCGAATGACGGCGGGCGCAATTACGACGTGCGGCGACTGACCGGGCGCGACGTGCTGCGCGCCTATCCTTTGGCGCGTTTGGCGGCCGGCCATCTGACTTTGGCGGCTTGGTTGCGCTTCGCGGCGGCCCTCGGCGCAAAACCGCCGGGCGCCAAGGCGCCGCGCAAAGCCGCGGCCGCGCCAGCCGAACGCGGGCTTCTGGGTGTCGAGGATCAGCGCGGCTATCTGCATGCGCTGTGCAGCTTCGCGGTCGAGCCCGACCTGCGTACCGGCCGGCGGCTGACGATCGACAATCTCGTCGCCCTCGATCTGATCGACGGCAACATCCCGGCCCAAGCGCTGGTCGGCGCTTTGGATAAGCTCGCCCGCGAGCTGGATTGTCCGGGCTATGTCGTCCATTTGCCCGAGGCCGCGTCGCGCGGCGGGCGCTTCCGGTCCGGGATGACCAGCGGCGGCGGCAGGGAACATATCTGCATCCACCGCACGCTGACGACCGTTGGGTCCGAACCGGGCGCCGGGACGGCCTGAATCGCCCGAAAATCGGCGACTCGTCTCTTGCTAGGCAAAGGGGCTGGCGCCTAAATTACCGGCTTCGCGTGTTCCGGCCGCCACAGGCGGCCGTCTGACGAGGTCGCCCGTGCCCGATATCCGCCGCGCGCGTGGTTTGGATCTCGCGCGTGCCTTTGGGCACGGCGCGCGTCTTTTCGCGTTCTCTTTGATCGTCGCCACGAGCGCCGCAGCGTTCGCGCAAGCGCCCGTGCCGCGCGCACCCGAAGGCGCTTCCGGCACCGCCGCGCCGCGCGCCGCCGTCACCGCCGATCGCCAGATGGTCGTCGCCGCCAATCCGCTGGCGGCCGATGCCGGCCGGCAGATCCTGCGCCAAGGCGGATCGGCGGTCGACGCCGCGATCGCCATGCAAATGGTGCTGACGCTGGTCGAGCCGCAAAGCTCGGGCATCGGCGGCGGCGGGTTCCTGCTGCATTACGGGGCGGAGCGCAAACGCGTCGACGCCTATGACGGGCGCGAGACCGCGCCCGCCAAGGCCACGGCCGATATGTTCCTCGACGCCGAGGGCAAGCCGCTGGCGTTCAACGAAGCGGCCTTGGGCGGCCACGCCGTCGGCGTGCCCGGCTTGCTGCGCATGCTGGAAATGGCGCATGACGAACATGGCCGCCTGCCCTGGGCGCGGCTGTTCGAACCGGCGATGCGCCTGGCGCTCGACGGGTTTGCGATCTCGCCGCGCCTGGCCAAGCAAATCGCCGATACGCCGCAGCTCAAGGAATTCGCCGCGACGCGCGCCTATTTCTTCGACGCCGACGGCAACCCCAAACCGGCGGGCACGCGGCTCACCAATCCCGATCTCGCCGAAACCTTCCGCGTGATCGCCAATGGCGGCGCGCAAGCCTTCTACAATGGCGGGCTGGCCCGCGCGATCGCCAGGGCCGTGCGCGAAACTGGCAAGGGCGGCGTTCTGACGGCCGACGATCTCAAAACCTATCGCGCCCTGAAGCGCGAGCCCGTGTGCGGCGCCTATCGCCAGACGAAGATCTGCGGCATGGGCCCGCCCTCTTCGGGCGGCGTCGCCGTGTTGCAGGCGATGACGATCCTCGAGCGTTTCGACATCCGCGGGCTTCAGCCGAATTCCGCACCGGCCGTGCATCTGATCGCCGAGGCGACCAAACTCGCCTTCGCCGACCGCAACCGCTATCTCGCCGATCCGGAGTTCGAGCAAATTCCGGTCGACCGCTTGACCGACCGCAAATATCTCGCGGGCCGCGCCAAACTGGTGAACGCCGAGCGCGCGTCGGGCCGCGCGGAACCCGGCCGCGTGACGACGCGTGCGAGCCGTGCGCCGGACACGCAAAGCGAACTTCCGGCGACGTCGCATATCTCGGTCGTCGACGTTGCGGGCAACGCGGTCGCCTTCACCTCGTCGATCGAGCGCGCCTTCGGCAGCTACGTGATGGCGCGCGGCTTCCTGCTGAACAACCAGATGACCGATTTTGCGCTGCGCCCGCGCGATGGCGACGTGCCGAGCATCAACCGCGTCGAACCGGGCAAGCGCCCGCGCTCGTCGATGGCGCCGACCATCGTGCTCGACCGCGAAAGCCGGCTGGTCGCGGCCTTGGGCTCGCCCGGCGGCCCGCGCATCATTCCCTATGTCGTGCAGACACTGGTCGCGTCGATCGACTGGAACATGGATGCGCAGCGCGCGGTCGCCCTGCCCCATGCGGTCAGCATGAATAACGGCACGATCGAGCTGGAGCGCGACACGCCGCTCGTCAATATCGCCGCCGATCTGAAGGCGCTGGGGCACGAAGTGACGCTCAACCACCAGACCAGCGGGTTGGGCTTGATCCAAGTCGTGCGCCGCCAGGGCCAGACGCGCCTCGTCGGCGGTGCCGATCCGCGCCGCGAAGGCGAAGCCCTGGGCGATTGAAAAGCTTCGGCGATTAATTCGAATTCGGGCGCACGCCCATCCGCCGCCATAAATCGTCGTCGAGATCGCCTTCCCGCACCACCGTGGGCGGGGTCGGCTTCAACGCGGGTGGCGGGGGCGCGGGCGGATCGATTTCGATCGGCGCGCGGAAATAGACGACCCAAGCGCCGGTCGCCAGCGTTGCGACAAACGCCGTGCCTAAGGCCGCGAACAGGACCATGCGATAGCGCTGCAAAACGGATTTGGGAGCCGGCGCCGGGGCGGCCGCCTCTTTTTTGTCGTCCGCCGGGGCGGCCTTGCCTTTGGCCGGCGGCGCTTTTTTCGCAGCCGGGTTTGGCTTGGATGCGGGTTTGCTGGACGGAGCCGCCATGGGTCCGATCCTACACCCGCCACCGGGGCGCGCGTCTTGGGATAAGCTTGACTTGAACGCGGCACGGGGCCATTCCTGGGCGCATCAAGGACACCGCAAAAAAGGGCCGGATCATGAATTTTCTCAATCAGCTCAACGAAATGGTCCTGCTCTACGGCCCGCCCTTCCTGTTCGGCATCGTCCTGCTGGTCGCCGGGTCCTGGGTCGCGGGCATCGCCCAGCGTTTGGTCGAACGCACGCTGACCCAAGTCGGCAAGGTCGAACTCACGCTCGCGCGCTTCCTCGGAAGCCTCGTGCGCTATCTGATCCTCACGGTCGTCGTCCTTGCGGTGCTGTCGCAATTCGGCGTGCAGACGGCGAGCCTGATCGCCGTGTTCGGCGCCGCGGGCTTGGCGGTCGGTTTGGCGCTGCAGGGCACGTTGTCGAACCTGGCGGCGGGCGTGATGCTGCTGCTGTTCCGCCCCTATCGCGTGGGCGACCGCATCGATGCGGGCGGCGTCACCGGCAAAGTCGAGGCGATCGATCTGTTCGTCACCGATCTGCGCACCGACGACAATATCCGCGTGCTGGTGCCCAACGGCAAAATCTGGGGCGACAAGGTCGTCAACCATTCCAGCTACAACGCCAAGCGCCTCGACTTCGAAGTGACCGTTCCCGACGAGGTCAATATCGACGCGGCCTTCGCCAAAGTGCTGTCGCTCGCCGCCGGCGATCCGCGTTCGCTCAAGGACCCGGCCCCGGAAGTGATCGTGTCGAAATATTCGGCCGACAGCGTGACGCTGACCGTGCGCGTGTGGACGCCGCCGGGCGAAGAAGGGGCGCTGCGTTCGTCGATGAATCTGGCGTTGCGCAACGCCGGAAAGTCGAAATTCGCCTGATTTCCGGGCAATTCTAGGGGCTTGATCGCCGCGCAACCGCGAATAAAATCCCTCCCCCATGCGCAGCGCCAAGTTCCATATCGGCCAGATCGTCCGCCACCGCGTCTACCCGTTCCGGGGCGTGGTGTTCGACGTCGATCCGGTCTTCGCGAATACCGAAGAATGGTATCGCTCGATCCCGGCTGAACTGCGCCCGCGCAAGGACCAGCCTTTCTATCATCTCTACGCGCTCAACGAGCGCGAGGGGCCGTATCAGGCGTATGTCAGCGAGCAGAATTTGCTGCCCGACGCCGAGAACGGCCCCGTCGACCACCCCGACGTGCAGCGCATGTTCGGCAAGTTCGGCGGCGGCGGTTACAAGCCCAAGCCCGCGGCGTTCAGCGGCGGTTTGCACTGAAAACTTCCGCAAGCGCGATCAAACGCGCTTGAGGCATGGTTGCGGGCATGAACAAGCCCGCCCCCTTCGATCGCCATCGCGATCACGCCGCCCGCATCGAACGCGCAATCGCCTATATCGACGCGCATCTCGACCGCGATCCGCGCCTCGACGATCTGGCCGCCGCTGCGTGCCTGTCGCCCTGTCATTTTCATCGCATCTATCGCGCGGCGACGGGCGAAACGCCCCAAGACACGCTGCGCCGGCGCCGCTTGCATCGCGCCGCGCATGATTTGGTGAAAGGGCGCGATCCCGTCGCGCGCATCGCCAAACGCGCGGGCTATGGCAGCCTTGCCGCGTTCGGCCGCGCCTTCGCCGCCGCCTTCGGCACAACGCCCGCCGCCTATCGCAAGCGCGGCCATCTCGTCGATCCCGCCCCCGCCACCAAGGAGGAACTCGTGATGTACAACGTCGAAATCCGCGATCTCGCGCCCGTGCGCCTCGCCGGCTTGCGCCATATCGGCCCCTATATGGAAATCGGCGGCACGTTCGAGCGCTTAACCGTGCGCGCCGCGCCGCTCGGTTTGATGACGCCCGAGGCGCGCAGCTTCGGCGTCTATTACGACGATCCGGGCAGCGTCCCTGCCCAAGATTTGCGCGCCGATGCCTGCATTTCGGTCGGACCCGACTTCAAGGGCGACGGCGATTTGCGCGTGCTCGACCTGGCCGGCGGGCGCCATGCGGTGCTGCGCTTCCAGGGGCCGTATGCCGAACTGGAGAAGCCCTACAACTGGTTGTTCGGCGAATGGCTGCCCGCCAGCGGCGAGACGGCGGCCGATCGGCCCTGCTTCGAATGGTACGTGAACGATTGCCGCGCATTGCCGCCGTCGGAATGGATCACGGAAATCTGCCTGCCGCTCGCGACGCGCTAGACGCGCGTTTCACGCGGGCTTAAGCTGAACGGCGAAAGGTCCTCGTAAGGGGAACAGCCATGAGCCGGATTTTCCAGTTGAAACTTCTCGACCGGGTGATCGACGCGCTGAAACAGATCGGCGAGGCCATCGCCGATCTGGGCGCGCCGCCGCCCGTCCTCAAGCCGATCCGCGTGCCGGCTCGCCGGCGCTGATCGGCGCCGAAGGCCCGGCCCGCAACAAGGCCAGCGCCGTTTCGATCGACGCTTCGAACGCGACCGCGGGCGAAGCGATGCCATGCACCGCGAGTTCGCGGCGCACGGCGGGTGCAGCCCCCGTAATCACCAGCTTCACGTTCCGCCGCGCCGCCTGATGCATCAGGCCTTCGATGGTGTGGGCGGCCGTCGAATCCACGAACGGCACGGCGGCGAAATCGACGACCAACGCGCGATGCGTGTCGGCGATGCGTTCCAGCACCGCGCCGATCGACGCCGCCGCCCCGAAGAAGAACGCGCCGGTAATGCGATAGACGACGATCTCGGGATCGTTGGCCGTGCGCTCGTCGTAGCTTTGGCGCGGCCCGTCGGCATTGTCGGCGCGATCCTCCGACACGAAGGGCGTTTCGCTCGCCACCGCCGTCGTCTGCGACATGCGGTGGATGAACAAGGCTGAGCCCAGCGCGAAGCCGACCACGATCGCCTCGATCAAATCGCGGAACATGGTCAACAGAAAGGTCGACATCAGCACCGCCGCGTCGCCGGGCGAGGCGCGCAGCAGCACGGCAAAAGCGTGTTTCTCGACCATGTTCCACGCGACCAGCGCCAGCACGCCCGCCAATGCGGCCAGCGGGATATAGGCGGCGAGCGGTGCCGCTAGTAGCACGAAGGCGAGCAGGAACACCGAATGCAGCATGCCCGCGATGGGGCCGTGCGCACCGGAACGCACATTCGTCGCCGTGCGCGCGATCGTGCCGGTCACGCAAATCCCGCCGAACAAGGCGCTCGCGACATTGGCAAAACCCTGCCCGACCAACTCGCAATTGGCGCGATGGCGCCGCCCGGTCATGCCGTCCGCCACGACGGCCGACAGCAGCGATTCGATGGCCCCCAGCACCGCGAACCCCACGGCCGCCGGCATCACGTTGGCGATCTTCGCCCAGGAAAGATCGGGCAATTGCGGCATCGGTAACGACGCGGGAATGCCGCCGAATTGCGAGCCGATCGTCGCGACGTTCAAACCGAACGCGGCGGTCGCAACCGCCGCCGCCGTCACGGCGATCAGCAAACCCGGCCAATGCGGGCGCGCGCGCTTCATGCCTTCGGCGATCGCGATGGTGGCGACGGCGAGAGCGATGGTTGTGCCGTCGAGCGTGGGCAACGCGTCCCACAATACGGGGATCTTATCGAGAATCGGGCGCGGTTCTTCGCCTGGCAGCGTCAGGCCCAGCAGGTCCTTGATCTGACTCGCGAAGATGATCGCGGCGATGCCGGCGGTGAAACCGACCGTCACCGGATAGGGAATGAATTTGACGTAGGTCCCCAGGCGCAAATAGCCCGCGATCACCAGCATCACGCCCGAGAGCAGCACGGCGAGGATCGCGCCATCCATGCCGTGCTCGGCGATCGTCGCCCCCACCAGCACGATGAACGCGCCTGCCGGGCCACCGATCTGGAAGCGGCTGCCGCCCAGCGCCGAAACGAAAAACCCGCCGACGATGGCGGTGACCAGACCTTGCGCGGGCGTGGCGCCCGAGGCGATGGCGATCGCCATCGACAGCGGCAATGCGACGACCGCGACGGTCAATCCCGCGATCACGTCGTTGCGGAAATGCGAAAGCCTGTAGCCTTCGCGCAGGATGGTGACGAGTTTGGGCGTGAAAAGTTCGGCGAAGCTCGGCGCGCGTGAATTCATCGGCGGGACCCCCCGATCCCATCGCTTAGTCTAAGCGACGGGATCGGGGGCGGCCAATGTTCCGCGCGCGGTTCAGCCCTGCCCCGGCATCGGCACGTAGATCATCCAGTTCATGCCGAACTTGTCGGATGTCATGCCGAAGGCCGGCGAAAAGAAGGTCGGCCCGAACGGCATCATGATCGTGCCGCCGTTTGCCAGAACGTCGAACAGACGCTTGGCGTCGCTCGGGTCGTCCGCCAGAATGTTGAGCGAAAAGCCCTTGAATTCGGGCTTTCCGTTCGCACCGCCGTCAGAGGCGAAGATCGTTGTGCCGCGCAATTTGAACTCGGCATGCATGATCTTGTCGGGCGGCGGCATCGGGCAGTCGGGCTGCGCCGGTCCGCCTTGCGGCGCGGCGTCGTAGCGCATCACCATCCCGATCTCGGCACCCAAAGCGGTCCGATAGAATTCGAGCGCCTTCTCGCAATTTCCTTCGAAAAACAGATACGGCACGACGGTCATGTGTCCAATCCTCCCATTGACATATACGTTGATATCAACGTATATAAAACGAGTCAAATGGAGGAACGGCGCCCCATGCCGAACCGAAGCGGCCCCAGCTACGAAACGACGATCGAGGTCCGCGACGGTTGCTTGTGCCTGCATGTGCAGCGCGCGGCGCGCGCCCTTGCCCGGCGCTTCGACGCGGCGTTTCGCGATATCGGTCTCTCGCAAGGCCAGTTCTCGTTGCTGATGGCGCTGAACCGGCCCGAGCCTGCGTCGATCGGCCCTCTCGCCGATTTCCTGGCGATGGATCGCACGACGCTGACCGCCTATCTCAAAGTTCTAACCCAGCGCGGCTGGGTCGCGATCGCGGCCGATGCGACGGATAAGCGCGTGCGCCGGCCGTCGCTCACCCCGGCGGGCCGCGCCGCCCTCGCCGCCGCCGTGCCGATCTGGCGCGCGACCCATGCCGATCTCGACCGCGAATTGGGCGAAACGCGCGTCGACAAAATGCGCAAATCGCTCCGTCTTGTCGCCTGAAGGAACAACATGTCCCTCGTTCTGCATGCCCATCCGTTGTCGAGCTATTGCCAGAAAGTGCTGCTGGGTTTGCGCGAGAACGGCATCGCGTTCGAGTATCGCAAGATCGAATTCGGCGACGCCGCGCATGGCGCCGAACTTGAGCGCCTTTGGCCGATGAAGCGCATTCCCGTGCTGGTCGAGGACGGCCGCACGATCGTCGAATCCTCGATCATCCTCGAACATATCGACCGCACCTATCCGGGCAAAGCGAAGCTGATCCCCGCCGATCCGGCGGCGGCGCTGGAAACGCGCTTCATGGATCGCGTGTTCGACAATTACGTGATGACGCCGATGCAAGCGGTTGTGTTCGAAGCCTTGCGCCCGGCCGACGCGCGCGACCCGTTCGGCGCCGCCAAGGCGCGCAAGGATCTCGACACGATCTATACTTGGCTCGACGCCAAGCTCGACGGGCGCGAATGGGCGGCCGGGTCGGCATTCACGCTGGCCGATTGCGCGGCGGCCCCGTCGCTATTCTACGCCGATTGGACGCAGCCTATTCCCGCCGGATACGCGCGGCTCAAAGCCTATCGCGCGCGCTTGCTCGCAAGGCCCGAATTCGCACGCATCGTCGATGAGGCGCGGCCCTATCGAAACCTGTTCCCGCTGGGCGCGCCCAACCGCGATTAGACGAAGGGCAAGGCGTCGCGCAGGCTCGATTCCACGTCGTGCGCGGGGCGATAGCCGAAATCCTTCGCCGCCGCCGAAATATCGAAGGCGTAGTCGCGCGGCCAGGGGAAACCGGCGAAACCCGTCGGCGGCACATCGGCTGCCTCGATTGAAAGATTAGGACGCACGCGCCGCGCCGCCGCGACGAAGTCGGCGACGCTGGTCATCCGCCCCGACGCAATGTTGTAAACACGCGACGGCAAAGCGGGCGCGTCGAGGGCCGCGACATTTGCCGCCGCCACGTCGCGCGCATCGACGAAATCCTCGCCGCGCGTCCAGAGGTAAAGCTTGTCCTCGACGCGCACTTTGCCGCCGATCGCCCCCTGCCCCAATAGCTTCGCCATCAAGCCGCCGGGCACGGAGTTGTTCGGCCCCGCCCAGAGGCCGAGCACGGCGGCGTAGCGCAGCGCCGCCCAATCGAGCCCGAATTGATCGCCGTAGAGCCGCACGAACCATTCCCCGGCGAGTTTGGCGGCGGCGTAAAGCGAGCGCGGCGCTTGGCTCGCCACGCGCAGCGCGAGGTCTTCCTTCACCGGCGCGGTCAGGGGATCGCCGAAGGTCGAGTAAGCGACGGTGGTCGACGAGGCGTAGAGGAAACGCTTCACGCCGGTCGCGCGCGCGGCTTCGAGCAGCGCCACCGTGCCGCCGAGATTGACGTCGAAGGCGAGCGTGGGGCGTTCGCGGATCGCGAGGCTCAACGCCGCCGCCGTGTGCACGACTTTGGTCACGCCGTGGCGGTCGAACAGTTCGCGCATCGCCACGCGATCCGACACGTCGCCCGCAACGATCGTCGCCATACCGGCCGGCACCAGCGACGCGATCGCCGCTTCGTTGGGCCGCAGATCCAAAAGAACCGGCCTCTCGCCCCGCGCCGCCAACAGAGACGCCGTGCGGCAGCCGATCAGCCCCGCGCCCGTGATGAGAATCGTCATCGGCCGTTCCTTTCGAGACGGCACTATAGCGAACGGATCGCAATATCGGCGACCGATGCGCGCGCCAGTCAGGCCGAAAGATCGAACCCGGCTTTGCCACCTTGCGCGCGGCGCATGGCGCCGATCGACCATTCCAGCGCCTGGGCGAGCTTCTCGTTGCCGAACGAGCGCGCGCCGTCCACGCCTTTGGCGGCGATATCGGTGAAGTCGTAGCGCGTCGCGTCGGTGTCGATATCGACCGGCTGCTTCGTATAGGCGGAGATTTTGATCGTCATGCCGACGAAGGGCGTGCTTTCGTCGAGCGTCATGCGCCCGCCTTTGATCTCGCCATTGACCCAATCGAGCAACTCCTTGCGGGTCATCGACGTGAAATCGAGCTTGCGGCCCGGCGATGTTTCCATTGTCGCCGGGTCGGTCCCGGCGACGGCGGATTTTGAGCGCATGGCGAAACCGCTGAATGCGGCGGTGGCGAAAGACGTGTTGATCTGCACGGTACTGACCTCGGACTCGGTTACCCGGCCGGTTCGACTTTCGCCGGCCCGGCTAGGTCTTTCGCAGAACGCGTGCCACAGTTAAGCATCTGAATTTGCTCGATTCATGCGGACCTCGCCGGCGCTGCGACACGGCACAATCTGCCGCCCCGGCAGTCTCTTCCGGCGGCGTTCAGCCCTCGGTCAAATTTTCGATGGCGTCGAGCACCATGCCGGTGCCGATCGCCAGCAGCAGGATGTCGGCACCGGCGCGCACATAGCGCCCGCCGGCGGGCACGTTAAGGCGCAATTCCAATTCGCGCGGCAAGGCGTGGAAGACGACGTCGCGCGGCAACGGACGGCCGATCTGCCATTTGCGCGCTTGCCCCGGCGGCATGCAGCCGTTGTTCTTCTTGGCAAGACCCGGCGGGCAATGGCCGCCGCGAAACTGCGCGTCGTAATAGCTGCGGATTTCGCGCCGATCGGGATCGCCGATGACGATCGACACCGACACATCGCTGCGCCCGTCGCGCTCGTAGCGGCCGTCGCGTTGCGCGCCGTCCCGGCGCCACGGCGGCTCGGCCGAAGCGGGCGTGGCCGCAAAACCGGCGGCGAGGATCAGGGCAAAGGTGGCGCGGGGGCGTTTGAACATGGCGGCGACTCCTTTGTGGGGCCGTCCGGAAAACGCGAGATGCGATTCGCCTATTCCGGCGGGCACGATCCAAGTGTCCCGCCGGAAAATGGCGCCATCGCGACGGAAAAAATTTCCGTTCGCCCCGGTTTCGCCTAAATCGGCCAGCCTGCCAGCACGATCTTGCCCTTCGCCTTACCGCTTTCGATCAACGCATGCGCCGTCTTTAGATTCGCGGCGGTGATTGGCCCCAAATTCTCAGCGATCGTCGAGCGAACGCGCCCTTCCTCGACCAGGCGTGCGACGTCGTTCAGCAAGCGGCCTTGCGCGTCCATATCGGGCGTCTGAAAGATCGGCCGGGTGAACATCAACTCCCAGTGGATCGACACGGCCTTACGCTTGAACGGCACGACGTTCAGCGTTTGAGGATCGTCGATCAGGCCGAAGCGGCCTTGCGGGGCGATCAACTCGACGATCTCGGCGAGGTGGCGATCGGTCTGCGTGGTGGAAAACACGAAAGCGGGTGCGCCCAGGCCCAGCGCCTTCACTTGCGCGGCCAACGGCATCGAATGGTCGATCACGTGATGCGCGCCGAGCGCCTTGACCCATTCGCGCGTTTCGGGCCGCGAGGCCGTGGCGATCACCGTGACGCCGGTCAGCGCGCGAATCAGCTGAATGGAGATCGATCCCACGCCGCCGGCCCCGCCGACGATCACGATCGCGTTCGCAGCACCCGGCACCGGCTTGGTCACGTCCAGGCGATCGAACAGCATCTCCCACGCCGTGATCGCGGTCAGCGGCAAGGCGGCCGCTTGCGCGTCGGACAAACCGCGCGGCTTGCGCCCGACGATGCGCTCGTCCACCAGATGGAATTGCGCGTTCGAGCCCGGCCGCAGGATCGAACCGGCATAATAGACCGCATCGCCCGGCTTGAATCCGCGCACCTGCTCGCCGACAGCGGCGACGCGGCCCACCGCATCCCAGCCCAGCACTTTCCACGTGTCGCCTTCCGGCGAGACGCCCTTACGGATTTTCGTGTCGACCGGGTTGACCGAGACGGCCGACACCTCGACCAGCAGATCCCGGCCGGACGTCAAGGGCACGGGCAATTCGATATCGTTGAGGGAATCGGGCCGGTCGATCGGACCGGCTTGTTTGTAGCCGACGGCTCTCATGAACGCGCTCCATTGCGGACGGTTGATAGAAGCCAGATCTGTGCTTACCTATCGAGGACCGCAATACGCACAAAAGCCGCGCATAGTTACAAAAAGGATAGCGAGACATGGCCAAGCCCCGCTTCTCGCGCTTCGATTGCAGCCCCGGCTGCGCGGTCGAAGCCGCAATCGGCCTGATCGACGGCAAATGGAAATCGGTGATCCTGTTCCATCTTCTGTCGGGCACGCTGCGCTTTGGCGAAATCCGCAAGCACATCGCCAATGTCAGCCCGCGCATCCTGACCAACCAATTGCGCGAGCTGGAGGAGGACGGGCTGATCCTGCGCAAGGTCTATGCGCAAGTGCCGCCCAAGGTCGAATATTCGCTGTCGCCGCTGGGCGAAAGCATGGCGCCGATCCTGAGCGCCTTGAAGCAATGGGGCGACGCGAATATCGGGCTTTACGGCAAACCCGATAAACGCGCCGCCGCCTGATCGCGATCTCAGACGACGACGACCTTCAACTCGCCCACGCCCTCGACGCTCGCTTCCATAACATCGCCAGCGACGATCGCCGCCACGCCCGACGGCGTGCCGGTCATGATGATGTCGCCGGCGGCGAGCTCGAAATACTCGGAGAGATACGAAATCATCTCCGGCACTTTCCAGATCATCTGGTTGAGGTCGCCGGTCTGCTTGACCTTGCCGTTGACCTTCAGCTCGACCTTGCCCGACGACGGATGGCCGATCTGCGACGCGGGCACGAAGGCGCCCATCGGCGCCGCGTGCTCGAAGGCTTTGCCGATCTCCCACGGGCGGCCCATATCCTTGGCGATGCCCTGCAGATCGCGGCGCGTCATGTCGAGGCCGACGGCGTAGCCCCAGACATGGTCGAGCGCCTTGTCGATCGCGATATTCGTGCCGCCCTTGGCCAGCGCCACGACCATCTCAATTTCGTGATGCACGTCCTTGGTCTTCGACGGGTACGGGAACTTGCCGGTGAAGTCGATGCTGTCCGGGTTCTTCTGGAAGAAGAACGGCGGCTCGCGATTGGGATCGTGGCCCATTTCGATCGCGTGCGCCGCGTAATTGCGGCCGATGCAATAGACGCGGCGGACCGGGAAAAGCTTGTCGCTGCCCTTGATGGGCGCGGCGTTGATCTTCGGCGGGGCGATCACATAATCGGACATCTTCATTCCTTCGAAACGGGGTATCGGCTTTCAGTTAGCGCGCGTCGATACGCGCACGCAAGGCCGCGTCGTCGAGCCCCGCGATTTCGACCATTTTGAGCCGCGACTGGCTGCCGCGCGCCAGCACGACCGCCGATTTGGGCAGGTCGAGCGCGTGTGCGAGGAATTTCACCAGCGCTTCGTTCGCCTGGCCTTCGATCGGCCGGGCGCGCACGCGCACTTTCAGCACCGCGCGGCCCGACGGATCGGTATCCCAGCCGTCGATCCGGTCGGCCGATGCGCCGGGCTGAAGCTTTATCGCCAGCGACGTCATCGCGCGGCATGGAACTCGGCGAGCGGACCCGCGACGGAGTCGGGCGCCTCCAAGCTCGGCAGATGGCCGAGCCCCGGCAACATTTTCAGTTTCGCGCCCGGAATCGTCGCCGCCAAATGCCGGCACCGCGATTGGATATGCGGAAAATCGAGATCGCCGCACAGCACGAGAGCGGGCAGTGTAATCTCGGCCAATCGATCGTAGTTCGGCACCACGTCGATATCTTTGCCCGCCGCCCGTATCGCTTCGTTCATCGCGAAGAACGTCGCGCGCGCCGCACCATCCACACGGTTCTCGGCCGATAGCGCGCCATCGAGCCAAAGCCGCGCCTTGAGTTCGATCGGCGCGGGCTGAATCGCCATCAAGGGCGCGATCTCCAGCGGATAGACGGGATCGGGTCCGCCGGTGACGGAAGGTGCGATCAACACGATCCCACGCAAGCGTTCAGGAAAGCGCAACGCGGCGTCGATGACGACGCGCCCGCCTTGCGAACAGCCGACCAGCACGGGCTTCCGGCCGCCTGCCTGGGCATCGATCAAGGCGGCGAGATCATCGGTCGACGAAAAATCTTCGACCGGCGCCGTCGTTTCGCCGAAGCCGCGCCGATCATAGGCGATCGTACGATGCGTTGCCGCAAGCCGCGCGGCCGTGTCGCGCCACATGCGCCGGTCGGCGACCGCCGCGTGGAGAAGAATCACCGGATCGCCCGGGCCCGCGATTTCGGCGGCGAGCACGGCATTGCCCGACTTGATCTGCGTAATCTCGACCATAGGGTGGAGAATAGCGCAGCCGCGCGCGCCAGCGCAGACAAGTTGTCAATCCGGCGGCGTATGGGCTAGGTTGCCCGCATGATTCAGTCCCAAGGGAAGAAGTCGCCGTTCCGGCGCTTCCATCACCGCTGCCGCGGACCTGTGTTCGCCCCGCGCTTGAACCCGCGGGGCTGACAAGGGAACGCGCAATCGTCTCGTCGTCAGCCTTTTTCGGGCGCAGGTTGCTGCGCCATTCCGGCTCGATGAGACCACGATGTCCCTTCTCTCCATCAAAGACCTTACCCTTACCCGCACCGAAACGCTTTTCGCGGGCCTCGATTTTTCCGTCACCCAAGGCGACCGCCTTGGCCTCGTCGCCGCCAATGGGCGCGGCAAATCCTCGCTGCTGCGCATTCTGGCGGGCGCGGAAGAAGCGACCGCCGGCGTTATCACGCGAATGCGCGGCCTGAACGTCGCCTTCGCGCCGCAAGATCCGCCCGCACGGCTTTTGAATTTCGGCTTTCGCGACGGCGTGCGCGCGGCACTCGCCCCCGAAATCGCCGAAGCCGAAGCCTGGCGGATCGACGTTCTGCTGGATTCGCTCGAGGTGGATCCCGCTCTTCGCGATCACCCGATCGGCGCGCTCTCGGGCGGCTGGCAGCGCAGCTTGCTGCTCGCGCGCGCGGCCATCGTCGAACCCGATCTGCTGCTGCTGGACGAGCCGACGAACCATCTCGATATCGGGCGGATTGGCGTGCTCGAACGTTTCCTTGCCGCCTTGCCCGGCGGCTGTGCGGTGATCGCCGCCAGCCATGATCGCGCCTTTCTCGACAGCGCGACGAACCGGACGTTGTTCCTGCGGCCGGCGGCGAGCGAGGTTTTCGCGCTGCCTTACTCGCGCGCGCGTGCCGCACTCGACGAGCGCGACGCGGCGCGCGATCGACAGTTCGAAAACGACATGCGCAAGGTCAAGACGCTGCGCCAGCAAGCCGCGAAGCTCAAAAATATCGGCGTCAATTCGGGGTCCGATCTACTGGTCGTGAAGACCAAGCAGCTGTCCGAACGCGCCGACAAGCTCGAGGCGCGCGCGCAACCAGCGCATCGCGAGCGCTCGGCCGGGGCGATCCGCCTTGCCAATAGCGGTACGCACGCCAAAGCGCTGGTGACGATCGACGAGACGATCATCGCCACACCGGACGGCCGGTTGCTGTTCCGCACCGGCAAGCTGCGGATCGCAAACGGCGATCGGATCGTGCTGCTCGGCGCCAACGGGACCGGCAAAACCCGGTTGATCGAAAGGCTGCGCGCGGCCCTGGCCGGCGGCGATCCGAACATCCGCGCGGCCGCAAGCCTCAAGCCCGGTTATTCCGATCAGGCGCTATCCCAGCTCGACGCGTTCGCCACACCGTGGGCGGCGGTGAAGCAGACGAGCGACCTAGCCGACGCGCAAGCGCGTTCCCAGCTTGCGGCATCGGGGATCGGAATCGATGCGCAAACCACGCCGCTGGCGCGGCTTTCCGGCGGCCAGCGCGCCAGGCTCGCGATGCTGCTCTTGCGTCTCGCCCAGCCGAATTTCTATTTGCTGGACGAGCCGACCAACCATCTCGACATCGAAGGACAGGAGATGTTGGAGGACGAATTGGTCGCGCAGGGCGCCGCCTGTCTTCTGGTCAGTCATGACCGGGCCTTCGTGCGCAACGTCGCGACGCGGGTTTGGACGATCGCCGGCAAGCGGTTGATCGAGGTCGACGACCCGGAGCCGATCTTGGCCGAGTTGAGCGGCTAGACGATGCCCGCGAGATGCCGGATCGGGCGGCCGGGTGCGATGGCTTGCGCCGCGCGCATGATCGCGGCGGCGTCGATGCCGTAATGGCGATAGAGATCAGCGATCGTGCCGGTCTGGCCGAACGAATCGACGCCCAGCGCGCGCACGCGATGCCCGGCGACGGCGCCGAGCCAGCCGAGCGTGGCCGGATGCGCGTCCGCCACGGTGACCAGCGCGCAATCGCCGGGCACGGCGGCGAGCAAGCGTTCGATGGGGCTGAGCGCATCCGCATGCCCCGCTTCGCGCGCTTGGCTCGCACGCGCCCATTCGGCATGCAGGCGATCGGCCGACGTGACGGCCAACAAACCCACATCGCGCCGGTCCTCGGCCAACAACCCGACGGCTTCGATCGCCTCGGGCGCCACGGCACCGGTATAGGCGATCACCACGCGCGCGGAAGGGCCCGGCGGGCGCAACCAGTAGCCGCCTTCGACGATTTCGGCAGCTTGGCGCGCGCCGATCTGGCGCGTCGGCTGCTCCAGCGCACGCGACGACAGGCGCAGATAGATCGAGCCGCCGTCCTTGCCGTCGCGCTGCGTGTACTCGAACGCGAAGCGCAGGATCGCGGCCAGCTCGTCGGCGAAAGCGGGCTCGTAGGACAGCAAGCCGGGCTGGGACATGCCGACCAGCGGCGTGCCGATCGATTGATGCGCCCCGCCTTCGGGGGCAAGCGTGATGCCCGAGGGCGTGGCCACCAGAATGAAGCGCGCGTCCTGATAGCAGGCGTAGTTCAACTGGTCGGCGCCGCGCAGGATGAAGGGGTCGTAGACCGTGCCGATCGGCACGATACGCTCGCCGAACAGCGACGCGGTTAAGCCGAAGGCCGACAGCGCCAGGAACAGATTCGATTCCGCGATCCCCAGTTCGACATGCTGCCCGTCGGGCGAGCGGTCCCATTTATAGGTCGACGGAATGCGCTGGGTGCGGAACAGATCCTCCGCCGCCTCGCGCGCGAAGAGTTTGCGCCGATTGACCCAGGGCCCGAGATTGGTCGAGACGGTTACGTCGGGCGACATCGTCGCCACCCTATCGGCGAACGCGCTGTCGCCGCGGCCAAGCTCGTTGAGCATCAGCCCGAACGCCGCCTGGGTGGAGATCGTCTTCTCCGCCGGCGGCGCGATCGCGGGCACGTCCAGCACCGGGGCGGTGTAGCGACGCATGCCCTTCGCGGCGAAAGGTACTTCATCGAGGAAGCGCTGCAATTCCTTGGCGCCGGTCGCGAGACCTTCGAACTTCTCCCATTCCTGGCCCGGGCGAATGCCGCACGCCGAACGGAACGCGTCCATCTGCGCGTCGGTCATCAAGCCAGCGTGATTGTCCTTGTGCCCGGCGAGCGGCAAACCCGCGCCCTTGATCGTATAGGCGATGAAGCAAACCGGCCGATCATGCGTACGGGCCTGCGCGAACGCGTCCAGCAGGCTCGGCAAATCATGGCCGCCGAGATTGGTCATCAGCCGCGCCAGCGCATCGTCGTTATAGGAAGCGATCAGCGTCGCGAGCGCGTTGTCGCCCGCATGATCGGCGAGCAAGCGCTGGCGCCACGCAGGCCCGCCTTGATAGGTCAGCGCCGAATAAAGCTCGTTCGGGCAATTGTCGATCCAGGCGCGCAGCTTGGCTCCGCCGGGCTTGGCGAACGCCGCTTCCAGCAGCGCGCCGTATTTGAGCACGACGACGTCCCAGCCGAAGGTCGCGAACACGCTTTCCAGCCGTGCGGCGAGGCCCTCATGGATCACGCCGTCGAGGCTTTGGCGGTTGTAGTCGACGACCCACCACGTGTTGCGAAGCCCATGCTTCCAGCCTTCGACCAAAGCTTCGTAGATATTGCCTTCGTCGAGCTCGGCGTCGCCGACCAGCGCCACCATCTTGCCTTCGGGCAGATCGGCGGCCCGGCCTTTCGCCTTCAGGAAATCCTGCGCGATCGACGCGAACACGGTTTGCGCCACGCCCAAACCGACCGAACCCGTCGAGAAATCGACGTCGTCGATATCCTTGGTGCGCGAGGGATAGGATTGCGCACCGCCGAAGCCCCGGAAATTCTCGAGTTTCGCGCGAGTCTGGTGACCCAAGAGATATTGGATCGCGTGGAAGCAGGGGCTGGCATGCGGCTTCACGGCGACGCGATCTTCGGGGCGCAACGCGTCGAAATAGAGCGCCGTCATGATCGCGGCGAGCGAGGCCGACGAGGATTGATGACCGCCGACTTTCAGCCCGTCCGGATTCGCGCGCAGGCGATTCGCGTTGTGGATCGTCCAACTCGACAACCACAGCACTTTGCGTTCGAGATCGCGCAGAATTTCCAGCCGGTCGGCCATAGGGGCTTCCTCCTGGGAAGGGATGAAGCCACCGATTCGGCGGAATTAATTTGCCATTTCAGCCAAGAAGACGGAGCCTGTTGGCATAATTTGCCAATACGAGGCCGAAATGAACGCGACCGAGCTCGACGCGATCGATTTGAAGATCCTGAAGGCGCTGCAGGAGGACGGGAAGCTGACCAACAACGCGCTGGCCGAGCGCGTGGGCTTGTCGCCCTCGCCCTGCCTGCGCCGGGTCAATCTGCTGGAGGAGAAAGGCGTCATCGCGCGTTACGTGGCGCTGGCCGACTCGGCCAAGCTGGGTCTGCCGGTGAACGTGTTCGTGCGCGTGACGCTCGATCGGCAGATCGAAGAGAATCTCGACGCGTTCGAAGTCGCCGTCACCAAGCGCCCGGAAGTGATGGAATGCTATTTGATGACCGGCGAATCGGATTACCTGCTGCGAATCGTCGTGCCGGATCTCGCGGCCTATGAGCGATTTCTCAAACAGCATCTCACGCGCATTCCCGGAGTCGCGAATATCCGCTCGAGCTTCGCGCTGAAACAGGTGCGCTATCAGACCGCCCTGCCGCTCACGCATCTGCGCCCGGCCGCCGGCTGAGATCGACGCGACCCTGAAAAACAAAAACCCCAGCGCCGTGAGGCACCGGGGTTTTTCGATCTGGTTGCGGGGACAGGATTTGAACCTGTGACCTTCAGGTTATGAGCCTGACGAGCTACCGGGCTGCTCCACCCCGCGTCAAAAACGTATCTCCCAAAAACAAACGCCCACCGAGGTGGGCGCTGTTTGGGAACATGTCGAAGAGGGTATGCGGTTAGCAGTGCGATCTCTGATCTTCTTGCGATCGCTCCGATGAGAAGGCTCGGCGGCGACTTACTCTCCCATGCCTTGAGACATAGTACCATCAGCGCTGAGAGTTTTCACGGCCGAGTTCGGAATGGGATCGGGTGGAGCACCTCTCGCTAAGACCACCGAGCCGTCCCATCGGAACGAGCAAGAAAAACAGAGGGTATCGCGTGTGTCGGATGGAGAATTCAAGCGCAAGCGCTGGTTTCCTTGACCGGGAAACCGGGGCCCCTTGAACGGGGGCCTCGACGCTGCGTGCGAAACTGCGACGACGGAGGAGATCAAGCCTATCGGACTATTAGGACCAGTAAGCTCAACGCATTACTGCGCTTACACACCTGGCCTATCAACGTGGTGGTCTTCCACGGTCCTCAGGGATACCTGGTTTCGAGGCGAGTTTCCCGCTTAGATGCATTCAGCGGTTATCTCTTCAGCACATAGCTACCCGACTGTGCCGCTGGCGCGACAATCGGTACACCAGAGGTGCGTCCATCCCGGTCCTCTCGTACTAGGGACAGCTCCTCTCAAGTATCCTACACCCACGGCAGATAGGGACCGAACTGTCTCACGACGTTCTAAACCCAGCTCACGTACCACTTTAATCGGCGAACAGCCGAACCCTTGGGACCTGCTCCAGCCCCAGGATGTGATGAGCCGACATCGAGGTGCCAAACGACGCCGTCGATATGGACTCTTGGGCGTCATCAGCCTGTTATCCCTAGAGTACCTTTTATCCGTTGAGCGATGGCCCTTCCACATGGAAACCACCGGATCACTATGGCCGACTTTCGTCTCTGCTCGACCTGTCGGTCTCGCAGTCAGGCGGGCTTATGCCATTGCACTCGAGGGCTGATTTCCGACCAGCCTGAGCCCACCATCGCGCGCCTCCGTTACTCTTTGGG
>VFQN01000165.1_pt1 | contig 137696 bp, 113 predicted proteins | sample 3512371 | NCBI WGS metagenome assembly VFQN01 (sample SAMN10412370, study PRJNA504923) | tailings metagenome | isolation source: Replicate 2 from Balatoc abandoned mine | place: Philippines: Itogon, Benguet | collected 2017-08-28 | reverse complement strand
TTCTTCATCGCGACGCGGATGATGCCGCCCGTGGGGTCGGTCTTCCAGTTCTTGCCCTCGGCCTTCTTCTTCTCGTCCTCGGTCAGTTCGTCCCACCAGCCGAGCTTCTTCAGCAGCACGTGGTCGAACTCGGGGTAACCGAACTGCAGGTCGGCGCCCTTGGAGGCGGAACCGTCGGCCGCCAGCAGGCTGGTGCCGTCCTTCTCGACGCCGAAGTTGGCGCGGAAGTTGCCGCCGCCATCCATCACGTGCTTCGAGGTGTCGTACAGATTGGCCGAGCCCGGGTGCTTCATTTCAGGCGTGCCGTAGCACGGCCAGGGCAGGCCGAAGTACTCGCCGTCGAGCACGTAGCCGGTTTCCTTGTCGATGCCGCCCTTGGCTTTCAGCGTCTTCGGATCGAACACCTGCATGTTGCGCATGTGGATCTTCAGGCGCTCCGGCGACTGGCCGGTGTAGCCGATGGTCCAGGTACCGCGGTTGATCTCGCGCAGGATGTCTTCGACGCTGGGCTCGTTGTTCGTCACCTTCACGTTCTTCGTGAACTCGTCGGCGAAGCCGAACTTCTGCGCGAACAGATACATGATGGTGTGGTCGGGCTTGGACTCCCACAGCGGCTCGATCACCTTCTCGCGCCACTGGAGCGACCGGTTCGACGCGGTGCAAGAGCCTTCGCACTCGAACTGGGTCGCAGCCGGCAGCAGGTACACGCCGTCCTTGCGGGCGCTGGCCGCCATCGCGGCGGTGGCCGACGGATAGGGATCGATCACCACCAGCGTGTCGAGCGCCTTCATCGCCTCCAGCATGTCCTTGCCGCGCGTCTGCGAGTTCGGCGCGTGGCCCCAGAACACGACTGCGCGCAGGTTCGGGTCCTGGTCTATCAGTTCGTTCTTCTCGGTCACGCCGTCGATCCAGCGCGACACCGTGATGCCCGACTTCTCCATCATGGCCTGCGATACGAAGCGGCCTTTCAGCCACTCGTAGTCGACGCCCCAGACGTTCGCCCAGTGCTTCCACGAACCGGTCGCGATGCCGTAATAGCCGGGCAGCGAATCCGGGTTCGGGCCGACGTCGGTCGCGCCCTGCACGTTGTCGTGGCCGCGGAAGATATTGGTGCCACCGCCGGCCACGCCGACGTTGCCAAGGGCGAGCTGCAGATTGCACATCATGCGCACGATGGCGTTGCCGGTCGTGTGCTGGGTCTGGCCCATGCACCAGACAACGGTGGACGGCTTGTTCTTGGCCATCGTCTCGGCGATCAGCTTCACCTGATCATCCGGCACGCCGCTGACTTCCTCCACCTTGTCGGCGGTCCACTTCATCGCCTCGTCGCGGATCTTGTCCATGCCGAACACGCGATCCTCGATGTACTGCTTGTCTTCCCAGCCGTTCTCGAAGATGTGCCGCATGATGCCGTAGATGATCGCGATATCGGAGCCGGAGCGGATGCGTACGAAATGGTCGGCCTTGGCCGCGGTGCGCGTGAAGCGCGGGTCGGCGACGATGATCTTCGCCCCGTTCTCCTTCGCGTGCAGGATGTGCAGCAGCGACACCGGGTGCGCCTCGGCGGCGTTCGATCCCATGAAGAAGATCGCCTTCGAGTTCTGCATGTCGTTGTAGGAGTTGGTCATCGCACCATACCCCCACGTGTTGGCCACGCCGGCCACCGTGGTCGAGTGGCAGATGCGCGCCTGGTGGTCGCAGTTGTTGGTGCCCCACATCGACACGAACTTGCGCATCATGTACGCCTGCTCGTTGTTGTGCTTGGACGAGCCGATCCAGTACACGCTGTCCGGGCCGCTTTCCTCGCGCAGCTTCAGCAGACGGGCCGACAGTTCGTTCAGCGCGTCGTCCCAGGACATGCGCACCCACTTGCCGTCGACCAGCTTCATCGGATAGCGCAGCCGGTGCTCACCGTGGCCGTGCTCGCGGATCGACGCGCCCTTGGCGCAGTGCGCGCCCATATTGATCGGGCTGTCGAACACCGGCTCCTGGCCGACCCACACGCCGTTGACGACTTCGGCGTCGATGGCACAGCCGACCGAACAGTGGGTACAGATCGTGCGCTTCACTTCCACCTTGCCGCCGGCCGCCGACGGGTTGGCGGCCTGCGCGCGCTCGACCATCGAGAAAGGCAGTGCCGACGCGAAGGCGCCGGCGCCGGCAGTCATGCCGGAACGCTTGAGGAAGGTGCGGCGGTCCATCGTGCGCGGCGAAGCCGCCGATGCCGGGCGCGCCAGACGCGATTGCGCGCGCGCGCCACCAGCCGATTTGCGGGTCAATGTCATGTTGGCTCTCCTCGGGATCAGACGCGGGCGGTGCGGTAGTAGGCCGCGATGTGCTCGGTCATGCGGTATCCGCTCCTGTCGGTCTGCGCGGCGGTGGCGGTCGCGCCGGCATCGCTGCCGGTCGACCGCACCGCCACCACGGCCGCCGCGGCGCTCACGCCGCCGACGCCCGCGGTCAGCAGGAACTGACGGCGTTTCAGGTTGGCTTTTTCGGTCATTGCTCTGTCCTCCTCGTGATGACTGCCCGGTTCAGGGTGTTGGCTCTTCAGTTGTAGGTCACTTCATCGATCTATGGTGAGCGCCGCCGCCTCGACATCGAGGAAGCTGCGCGCGTACTGCGAAACACGGCGGTAGAAATTGGCGCCTGCGGCGGCATCCAGCGCGTCGCACAGCGCGCCGTACCACGGCTGGATGTGGGTGGCGAAGAAGCGGTCCTGCTCGAGCGCTCGCTCGGCGGCGCTGCGCATGGTGTCGGTCAGCAGCAGGCGCATCACGTCGCATACCGCGGCGATGTGGTCCTCGGGCAGCGACTCGCCCTGCGTGCGCGCCAGGCCCAGCGCCGCCAGGTCGTCGCGCAATTTCACCAGCGGCTTCTCGTTGACGAAGCCGGCCAGGTAGAAGGAGCCGAAGACGACGATCTCCGGCCGGCCGACGCCGCCGAACAGCGCATCGAACTCGTCCTGCGCGGCAGCCGGGTCCATCGCTGCCGACGCCGCACACAGTCCGTTCCAGGCCTGCGCCATCAGCACCGCCTCGGCCGACGGCGCGTCGTCGATCTGCCAATCGCCGGAGGCGGCAAGCATGCCGAGCAGAGAGGCATCGGGCGCCGCGTGCAGCAGCCGCGACAGCAGTGCGTAGTGATTGGCGCGCGCGGTGTCCTCGTCACTGACCGGGTCGCGCACGAAAGCGAGTGTTTGCGGAGTGGGTGCGTTCATGTGTCGAACACCGTGGTTTCGCCGCCCTTCGCCTTCATCATGTCGATGACGCGACAGTCGGCGCACATCTGCAGCCGGCGCAGCGCGTCGCCGCTGGCGAACATCGAATGCGCAGACAGCCTGCCGGTCATCGCATCGATCATCTGCTTGGTGCCGAAGGGCGTACCACAGCTGATGCAGTGGAAAGGCTCAGTCTCGTTCAGCACGCGTTCGCGCCGCACCGCGTCGCCGATCAGCAGTCGCGGTTCGAGCGACAGCGCGTTCTCCGGACAGGTGTTCACGCACAGGCCGCACTGCACGCAGTTGCGTTCGAGGAAGCGCAGCGCCGGCCGTTCGCCGCCATCCATCAGCGCCGAGGCGGGACAGGCGCCGACGCAGCTCATGCACAAGGTACAGGCGGCCTTGTCGATATTGACTGCGCCGAAGGGCGCACCGGCGGGCAGCGCGATGGCCTCGACCTTCTGCGCCGCGTGGCGGGCCAGGTGATCGATGCAGAACTCGAGCGCGCCGCGCTTCTCGACCGGCAGCGCGAAGCTGGCCGGCGGACAGGACTGCGCCGGCGCGGCCGTCGCGCCCAGAGCGTGGATCAGCGTCGCCGCATCGTCGGCGACCACGGCGCACAGCGCCGACGACGGATGGCCCAGCGCGGAGAGGATGGTGCGACCGAGCGCGATCTGCCCCGACGTCGTTTCACGGTAGGCGTCGGGCTGATCGTCGTGAGACAGAATGACGCATTGTGCGGCGCCGTAGCACAGCGTCGCGAGCATCAGTTCCAGCCCGACCGAGGCGACGTCATGCACGGCCACCGGCAGCAGGTCGGCGGGCAGTCCGCGACGGCGTCCAGCCAGCGCCAGCAACTCCTCACCCTGCGTCTCGTTGTGGAACACGACGCGCGGTGCCTGGCCGCCGGCGGCGCGCCAGGCCTGCAGAGCCGTCTTGATGCGCACCGCAACATCGGACGCCGATGGGTAGGCGTAGCGCATCGCCCCGGTGGGACAAACTGTCGCACAGGCACCGCAACCCATGCACAGGTGCGGCTCGACGAACACGCCGTCGCCGTCGGCGCGGATGGCCGAGGTCGAACAGACGTCGATGCAGCGATTGCAGCCCTGCTTGCTGTTGCGGCTGTGTGCGCAGATCGAGGACTTGTAATTGAAGAACTTCGGCTTTTCGAATTCGCCCACCATGCCGGCGAGCTTCTGCAGCGCCAGCGACTGTTCGAGCGGATCGCGGCCCGGTGCCGCGTAACCCTGCGGCGGGTGCGGAATGCGGATCAGCGCCGGCTCCGACAGGTCGAGCACCAGGTCGTAGCGCTCGCTGCGCGGGCTGCCCACGGCGGCGAAATCGATGGCGCCGATGTCGGCACAGGCTTTTACGCAGGCGCGATGGCCGGTACAGCGGGCGGCATCGACCTGATAGTCGTAGCCGATGGCGCCCTCCGGACAGGCGTCGATACAGGCATTGCAGCGCACGCAGGCGTCGAGATCGATCGCGTTGGCGCGCGCCCAGCTCACGTCGAATGCGCCGAGCCAGCCGCTCACCGTCACGTCGCGGCCGGTCATGACCGGCCAGTCGCGGCGCACCGGCAGTTCGCTGCCGTCGCGGCCGGTGACCAGCACGCTGACCGCGATGCTGTCGCCGTACCGGCGCTGCGCTTCCTGCGCCCAGCCGAGCGCGGCACCGGCCGGACCGATGATCAGCAGCTGACCGGACGACGCGTAGCTGACCGCAGGCACCGGGGCCGGTTCGGCCATGCGCGCCATCGCCAGTTGCGCGGCGACCGACGGCGTCGCGTCGCTGCCGCGCGGGCTGCGTCCACCGATGTCGCGCAGATTGATGAAGGTGAGACCCGCCGTCGCGCCGGCCTCGTCGGCCACTTCGCGCAGCAGCGCGGCTTCCTGCGTGCAGCCGACGATGGCGTCGGCCGCGCCACCCAGGGCGGCGGAAAACGCGGCGGCATCGCGACCACACAGCTGCGTCGCGGCATGCAGTACCGGCAGATCGGCGGCGTCGAGCGCCAGCGCGTCACCCAGTCTTCTGATGTCGATCTCAACCGTGCCATTGCAGCTGCACAGCTGGATCGCCTTGTGGGCGTTGTTCATGTAGTCAGGCTCCTCCGGCAAGGCTTTTGCAGCCTTCGTGCCAGATCCCCTGAGAACAGAACGGACTATCCCGACCTGGAATTACTTTCTGCGTTGTCGGACGGCACGGGCGCCTCGATCGGCAAGCGCTCGATTGTGTCCGGCTCGGTCGCAACACCGTCGTCTTCGTCCGCCGGGCTGTCCAGCGCAGGCGCTGCCGCCTGCTCCGCGGGGGCGGCGGTCGTCTCCGGCACGGCGGGCGGCGTCTCGTCCGGTACCGAGGTGAGCCAGTTGTCGGGCAGCGTCGGGTTCAGCGTTTCCTTCGCATGCGCAAGCTGCGACACCATGGACGCCGGCAGCGGCTCGTACAGGTTGAAGTCCTCGATATAGACGTCCAGCCCGTCCATCGTATTGAAGTGCGGCGTGTGGAACAGCTTCTTCAGCGCCGCGCGCTTCAGTCCCTCGTCCACCTTCTGGCCAAGGAAGGCGCGGTAGTCGGAATCGAAGCCCAGCGATTCGAGCGGTGGCGGTTCGGCTGGCACATTGCTGTCCGGCCTCGCCGCCTGCCCCGCGTCCGGCGCCGGCGGCGGCACGATGGCGACCGGCGCCTCGACCGGCGGCAGCGGCTCCGCGGCGGCCGCTTCCCGCTTCAGCCGCGACCAGCGGCCGAGGAAGCCCTTCACCGGATCATCGCTCACGTTCATCTCCATTGGCGCCTGCGCGTACCCCGCCATAGTGCGTATTGCCATCGCCGGTCTTCGCGAAACGCTTGGGCTTGCGCGGTTCGGGTGGTTTCTGGAAACGGCGCGCGAAATCCTCGACCCAGTCGCGCATGTCGGCCGGCATCGGCAAGCCATCGACCTTCTCGCCCGAATCCATCCAGCGCGCGGCCTCGCCGTAGCTGGCGCTGATCTGCGTCGGTCGCACCGGCGGTTCGGCCTCGTCGTCAGGCCGCCACATGACGAAGATGCGCGGCTCGGCGGCGGTCACGTTGAGCAGGTAGTTGTCGGCCTCGTCGGTGTAGAGCGTCAGGTCCAGCGGCGGGAACAGCCACTGGGTCGCCTCGTCGATCTGCGCAAAAACCCTTGGCACATCAGGGCTTTCCGGGCCTTCGGGCAAAAGCGCGCGCGCTTCCCAGGCATGGTCTGTCCACTTGTTGTGCAGTACCCTGCGCTCCATAATCACGGCCAACCTGAGGGTGACGGGGCTGGTTTCCACGAAATCTTCCTCTGCCTTTCTGTCAAACGGAGCCGGAGCAAGGAAACGGCTCACGCCGCACCGCCCATGAGCGAAAAGATCATACATCTGCTGGACATCCGCACCGCCGGACGCGCGACCGCACTGGTGCCGGAGACGCCGATTCCGGCGACCGGCACGCTGCTCGACACGCGTGGCCGCGCCGTGCGCGATCTGCGCATCTCGGTCACCGACCGCTGCAACTTCCGCTGCATCTACTGCATGCCGAAAGAGGTGTTCGACAAGGACTACCCCTATCTGGCACGCAGCGATCTGTTGAGCTTCGAAGAGATCGAGCGCATCGCACGTCTGTTTGTCGCGCACGGCGTCAACAAGTTGCGCATCACCGGCGGCGAGCCGCTGCTGCGCAAGGACGTCGAGAAGCTGATCGAGCGGCTGGCGAAGCTGCCAGTCGAACTGACGCTGACCACCAATGGCGCGCTGCTGAAACAGAAGGCGCGTGCGCTGCGCGACGCCGGCCTGACCCGCGTCACCGTCAGCCTCGACGCGATCGACGACGCCACCTTCCGCATGATGAACGACGTCGACTTTCCGGTCGCGCGCGTGCTCGAAGGCATAGACGCCGCGCATGCCGTCGGTCTCGCGCCGGTCAAGGTGAACATGGTGGTCAAGCGTGGCACCAACGACCACGCCATCGTGCCGATGGCGCGCCACTTCAGGGGCAGCGGCCACATCGTGCGCTTCATCGAGTTCATGGACGTGGGCTCGAGCAACGGCTGGAAGATGGACGAAGTGCTGCCCAGCGCCGACGTCATCGCGCGCATCCATGCCGAAATGCCGCTGGAGCCGGTGGACCCGAACTACCCGGGCGAAGTCGCGCAGCGCTGGCGCTACACCGACGGCAGCGGCGAAGTGGGCGTCATCTCGTCGGTGACCCAGGCCTTCTGTTCGTCCTGTACGCGCGCCCGCCTGTCGACCGAGGGCAAGATATTCACCTGTCTTTTCGCGACCGAGGGCCACGACCTGCGCGCGCTGCTGCGCGAAGGCCGCAGCGACGAAGAAATGCTGTCGGCCATTGGCGCCATCTGGCAGCAGCGCGGTGACCGCTACTCCGAAATCCGCACCGCGGAAACGGCCGCAGCAAGAAAAATCGAGATGTCCTACATCGGTGGATAGTGTGCACAGACCCGAACTGACCGACGCCGCACGACCCGCCACGATAGAGATCCCTGCCATCAACGAGCGTGGCGAATCCGTGCCGACCGCGATTGCCGGCGAACACCCGCTGACCGTCTATCTCGACAAGCGCGAACTGGTGACGCTGATGACGCTGGGCGGCGCACCCGAGGCACTGGTGATCGGCTATCTGCGCAACCAGCGACTGCTGCCGGCCATCGACGACATCCTGTCGGTGCAGGTGGACTGGGACGTGAACGCCGCTGCCGTCACCACCCGCGCCGGCGTCGCCGACCTCGACGCGCGCATGGCCACGAAGACGGTCACCACCGGCTGCGGCCAGGGCACGGTGTTTGGCGACCTGATGGACGACATCGAACGCATCCGCCTGCCGGACGATGCCCGGCTGACCGAGTCGACGCTGTACGCGATGCTCGACGTGGTGCGCAAACACGAAACCATCTACAAGCAGGCCGGCGCGGTGCATGGCTGCGCGCTGTTCCGCGGCGACGAACTGCTGTACTTCGTCGAGGACGTCGGCCGCCACAATGCGGTGGATGCCATCGCCGGCCACATGTGGCTGGATGGTGTCGAAGGCGGTGACAAGATTTTCTACACCACCGGCCGGCTGACCTCGGAAATGGTGATCAAGGCAGCACAGATGGGCATCCCCTTCCTGGTGTCGCGCTCCGGCCTCACGCAGATGGGTTACGACATCGCGCAGCAGGTGGGCATCACGATGATCGGCCGCTCGCAGGGCAAGCATTACCTGCTGCTGACCGGCATGCAGCGCTTCGTGCGCGATGGAGAGAGCGCATGACTAAAAGCGGCGTGAGCGAGGCGATCACCGGTCTGGTGCTGGCCGGCGGCCTCGGCCGCCGCATGGGTGGCGTCGACAAGGGCCTGCAGGACTTCCGCGACGAGCCCATGGTCGCGCACGTGGTCCGTCGCCTGGCGCCGCAGGTCGATGCGCTCATCATCAACGCCAACCAGAACATCGAACGCTACGCCGCCTTCGGTCACCCGGTCGTGGCGGACGCGATAGCCGGCTTCGCTGGCCCGCTGGCCGGGCTGCACGCCGGGCTGAGCGCCTGCACGACGCCGCTGCTGGTGACCAGCCCCTGCGACTCGCCCTTCCTGCCACTCGATCTCGTCGCGCGACTGCGCGCGGCGCTGGAGCGCGAAGACGCCGACCTCGCGGTGGCCATCACCGGCGACCAGCCGCATCCGGTATTCAGCCTGGTGCGCGCGCACGTGCTGCCCGGTCTGACACAATTCCTCGAAGGCGGCGGCCGCAAGGTCGACCTCTGGTACTCGGCGCTGAAGGTGGTCGAAGTGCCCTTCGACGACAATCCGGACGCCTTCGCCAACATCAATACGCTTACCGAACTGGCCTCGCTCGAAGCCCGGCCTGACGCCTCATGACTGATCGCTTCACTCCGGTCGCGGACGCCCGCGCCCACATCCTCGCCGCCTGCTCGCAGGTCGCCGGCACCCAGCGCGTGCCGGTGCGCGACGCGCTGGGCCGCGTGCTCGCCGTCGACGTCATCTCGCCGGTCAGTGTGCCGCCGCACGACAACTCGGCGATGGACGGCTACGCGGTGCGCCATGCCGACCTGTCGGCCGACGCCGATACGCGGCTCACCGTCGTCGGCACCGCCTACGCCGGCCACGCCTGGGACGGCGAGGTCGGCCCCGGACAGGCGGTGCGCATCATGACCGGTGCCGTCATGCCGCGCGGCGCCGACACGGTCGCTATTCAGGAAACCGCGAAGGTGGACGGCGACTGCGTCCTCATTCCGTCCGGCCAGAAGGCCGGCCAGAACCGGCGCCGCGCCGGCGAGGACCTGAAGGCGGGCGAAGCCGCGCTGCGCGCCGGCCGCCTGCTGCGCCCGTCCGACATCGGCCTGGCCGCTTCGCTCGGCGTGCCCGAACTGACGGTGGTGCGCCGCGTGCGCGTCGGCGTGCTGTCGACCGGCGACGAGGTCATGTCCATCGGTGACGCGCCGCGCGAAGGCGGCATCTACGACAGCAACCGCTACACGCTGACCGCCATGCTGACGCGGCTCGGCTGCGAGGTGGTCGACCTCGGCGTCGCGCGCGACACGCGCGAGGCGCTGTCGGCGGCGCTCGAATCGGCGGTCGGCGAGGTGGACGCCATCATCACCAGCGGCGGCGTGTCGGTCGGCGAAGCGGATTTCGTCCGCGAAATCCTCGCCAGCCTGGGCGAGGTCACCTTCTGGAAGATCGCGATGAAGCCGGGCCGGCCGATGGCTTTCGGCCGGCTCACCAAGGGCGGCCGCGACACCTTGCTGTTCGGCCTGCCGGGCAATCCGGTCGCGACGATGATCACCTTCTACTTCTTCGCGCGTGAGGCACTGCTGACGCTGATGGGCGCCTCCCCCGTGCCGGCACCGATCCGCTTCGACGCGATCAGCGGCAGCGCGATGAAGAAGCAGCCGGGCCGCACCGAGTACCAGCGCGGCATCCTCGAACTGCGCGACGGCCGCTGGCACGCCACGGTTACCGGCGCCCAGGGCTCGGGCATCCTGCGTTCGATGTGCGACGCCAACTGCATCATCGTGCTCGACGATGACGTCGGCAACGTCGCGGTGGGCGACACGGTGGGCGTCATCCCGTTCGAAGGCCTGATCTGAACGTGAGCACCGACGGCGACGACACGACGCCCTCGCCCTACCTGACGGCGCGCGAAGCGGCCGCCTACCTGCACCTGAACGAGAAGACGCTGTACGCGATGATCCAGGACAGCGGCATTCCGGCCACCAAGGTGACCGGCAAGTGGCTGTTCCCGCGCAAGCTGCTCGACGACTGGCTGCTCGAATCGACGCACGGCGGCGTGCTGGCCGACCGCCTGCTGATCGCTGGCAGCGACGACCCCTGGCTGGCGCACAGCATCGCGCGGCTGGCGCAGCGCGCCGACGACGGCACGCTGATCGCCTACAGCCCCTGCGGCACCCGCCGCGGCCTCGCCCTGCTCGCCCAGCGCCGCGCCAACGCCTGCCCCATCCACTGGGGCGAAGCACACCACGCGACGCGCCGGCACGCGCTGCTGCTGCGCGAATACACCGGCAGTTCGAACTGGGTCATGGTGCAGCTGGCGCTGCGCGAACAGGGCGTCATGCTGTCACGCACGCTGCCCTCCGTCGGCGGCCTGCGCGAACTGTTCGAGCGCCGCCCGCGGCTCATTCAGCGCGGCGAAGGCGCCGGCTCGCAACACTTCTTCGTCCAGGCCTGCACCGCCGCCGGCCTCGCCGCGCCGGAGGCGGTGCAGGTCGCCGCCACGGAGCGCGAAGCCGCCTTCATGGTCGCCAGCGGCGCCGGCGACTGCGCGCCGGGCACGCGCGCCGCGGCCGGCGAGTTCAACCTGCATTTCCTGCCGCTGGGCAGCGAAGCGCTCGACCTCGTGATGCCGCGCACCCTCTACTTCCGTGCACTGCTGCAACAGCTGCTGGCCGAACTGGCCAGCGACGACAGCCGCGACCTCGCCGCGCGACTGGGCGGCTACGACCTGGCGCCGCTGGGGCGGCTGCGCGAGGCAACGTCGCAGTAACGCGCCTCACCTCGCCGACGCGCTCACAGCGACTTGCCGCACTCCTCGTCGTCCGGCCGGCAGCCCGCAGCCGTGCTCTCCTCACCCAGTCCGACCAGTTCGACCGTCAGGATGGAGCTGCGGTCGCGCTCTTCCTTCTGACCGGATGCCGCGGCGCCCTGACCCTGGTCGGCCGCCTTGTTCGCTTCCGACGGCGGCGGCGCGGCCGGCGGTGCCGCCGGCGCGGCAGCCACCACGGTCGCCGAACCGCTGATCGAACCGCCAGCGCGTATCGAGTCGCCCAGCACGCGGTCGGCACCGATGGTGATGTTGCCGGACGAGCGGATCGCCGCGTCCAGTGCGATCACCGCGCCCGACGGTGCGAACAGCCGGATGTCCGCATCGCGCACGTCGGGCGACTTCTTCAGCGTGCCGATGCCGGAGCCGGACACCGAATCGCTGATGTCCAGCACCACCAGATCGCCGCGGATGCGCACCTGCGGCGGCGGCGTCGCCGATGCGGTGCGCGAGCCACGACCGGCGTCGATGTCGCCGAAGCTCGACCAGATCTGGATGTCGCCGCCACCCAGCGTGAACACGCGCGACGGGCCGAGCTGGAAATCGCTGCCGGCGACCGCGTTGATTTCGCCCGCACCGATGGCGAACACGCCCTGGCGCGACGCACTGGCCGAACTGGCACCGGCGCCGGCCACACCGACGTTGATGCTGCCGCCCGGCGCGTACAGATTCACCGCGCCGCCCTGTTCCGACTTCACCTGGCTGAAGAAGAGGTTGATGTTGCCGGCCTCGTTGGCCTGCGGGAAAGCCGCCTCGATCAGTGCCACGCCCGGCGCATAGCCGTCCTTGCCGGCACCGAGCGCGTCGCCCAGCTTGCCGGCGTAATTCAGTCCGGCATTGAGCAAGGCCGACAGCAGAGGCTGCTGCGCTTCGAAGAAGCGCTGGCGCTCGGCCGCCGGCCGCGCAGCGAAAGCGGCGATCAGCTGGGCGTCGCTGGCCTGCGGATCGGCGCCGCCGGCGCGCATGTGCTGCACGATCGCGGCATCCAGTTCCTGCATGCGCGCCGCCAGCAATGCGCGCCCTTCGCTGCGGATGCGGCCGAAGGTGCTGCCGGCCGGGCCCGCCAGCAGCGTGTCGATAGACGACGCACCGGACAGCGACAGCATGATGGCGTCGAACGGGTCGTTCGATCCGCGCAGCGCGGCAAGCAGTGCGGCGCCATCGAAACGGGCGCTGCCGGCCTGCACCAGGATGGAAGCGCCGGCCTCGTCCAGCCAGGGGTTGTCGTAATTGCCGCGGGTCACGATGCCGAACGAGTTGGCGAGGTCTATGCTGCCGCCAGCCATCACCTCGAGCTTGCCGCGCCCGCCCGTCTGTATGCCTTCGGCCACATTGCTGGCCGGCGTACCGGCCGAGTCGGTCACTGCCGTGAAGGTGATGTCGCCGCCGGCGCGTACGCGCGTCACGTCGCTGTCGCTGAAATGCTGCGAACGCAGAGTCAGGTTCTCGATGTCGCCACCGGCTTCCACCTGCACCGGCTGCGGCGAATTGATCACCAGCGGCAGGTTGGCGCTGACCGCCGGCACACGGATGTCGCCGGCTTCGGCCACCAGCCGCACCGTCTCGACCACGCGGTTGGCGTTCAGGTTGGCATCGTGCGCACGCAGACCGGACACCACGTTCGGATTGGCCAGCTCTACCCAGAAAACATTATTCGCGTTGGCAGCCGGCCGCAGCAGCGAGGGCACACGCGACGGATCGCTGTCGGCGATCTTGATCGCCGACACGCCGCCATCGGCAGTGTTGAGCTTCAGGTTGCCCGAGGCGGCCAGCAGCAGGTCGTTATAGACCGCCGGCAGCAGCACCATGCCATTGCCCAGCGTCAGGTCGCCACCCATCGCCACCGCGTTCAGCGAACTCGGCAGCAGCGGCGCGTTGCCCTCCCACAGCGCGAGCGTGCCCCAGGGCAGCGGATTGTTCGCCAGGTCGACCGCACCGCCGAAGCTCAGCAGATCGACGCGGCTGTCGGCGCCGTAGCGGAAGAAGTAGCTCGATCGGTTCGACGTCGTCGTATTGCTCGCCTGCCGCACCGCGGTCGACGACGCGATCGTTTCCAGATTGATGGCACCGGCCGCGGCGAGCTTTGCCGAGCCCTCGCCCAGCAGCAGCACCGAACCGGCGCCATTGCCGCGTGCGCTGTCGAAGGCGCCGCCGGCCTGCGCGGTCAGCACGCCGCGATCCACCATCATGATGGCGCTCGAGATGTCGCCACCGGCACGGATGGCCACGTCGCCGCCGGCCAGTACGGTCAGGTTTGCGGCATCGGGCGCGTTGCCCGCCGTACCCGACAGGCGCCCGTTCGATACCGTGTAGACGCCCAGATTGCGGATGTCCTCGCCGGCGCTGACACGGATGTCGCCGCCGCCGAAGGTCGCCACGCCTTGGCTGAACTGGTCGATGCGCGCATACCAGGTGGTGTTGCGCTGGTTGCTGCCGGCCAGGAAGTTGCCGTTGGCGTCGAGCGCGCCCTGGCGCAGCAGCCAGTCGCCGACGATGCCATTCGCTTCGGTCGCAGAAATCGTGCGCTGCGCGCGCACCGCCACGTCGCCGCCGTCGGTCGCGTACTCGGCCTGGCGGTTGCCGGAGCCATTCAGGTTGAGCAGGGTCTGTGTGCCGAATTCGGCACCACGCGCCACCTGATAGCCGGCGGTATAGATCGCCGCGCGATTGCCCAGCACGAGGTCACGGCCGGCGGCGACTTCGATGTCGCCGGCGCCGGTGCGTACCTGGGTGTTGGCGGCCAGCGCCAGGTCGCCACTGTCGGCTGCAGTCAGCGCATCCAGCGTCTGCAGCGACAGCGCATTCGACGCCGACAGGTCGGCGCCGGACGCCAGCCGGATCGACCACGCGGTGTCGCGCGTGCCCAGCGCGAAGCGGCTCTGCGTCAGACCCGAATCGGCGAGCGCGCCGAGCACGATGGTCTGGCTGCTGGTCGTCAGTCGGCCGAAACCGTCGCTCAGAGTGCCATTGACGTTCAGGTCGCCGGCCGCGCGCACGGTCAGCGACGCCGCCTCGGTGCCGCCGGAATAAGTGAAACTCGCCAGATCGGTGGCGGCGATGCTGAAGTCGCCTTCGCCGCGGAACTCGATGTGCGGGCGCACGTGATAGCGCGTATCGCCGGCGGCATCGGTCGTCGGCAGACCGAGTGCTTCGCGGGTGGCCGCAACGGCCGCGGTCGTCGTCATCGCCGCGGCGTCGGCGTGCGCCGCCGCCATGTTCAGCGTGCTGCCGCCATAGACGCGCGTGCCTTCGACAAAAACATGACGCGCGCCGTCGATCGCCGCCGGCAGGTTGCCGTCGATGGCGACCGCCGTGTTGCCGGTGCGCTCGGCGCGCAGCCACACCTGGCCATCGCGCGCGGCGCTGGCCTGTTCGACGCCGCCCACCACCTTGGACGTCGTACCGACCGCAATCTGCGCGCCGTCGACGATGCGCAGCTGGCCGCCCTGTGCCGGGCCGCTTTCGCCACCGGCGGCACGCGGACTGGCTTCGAGCACCACGGTGCCGCCTTCGCCACGCGTACCGACCGCTTCGGCCACGTACTCGGTGGCGCGTGCGTCCAGCTTCGCGCCGGCTTCGAGCACCAGGTCGCCAGCGCCGGTCGTCATGCCATCGACGTGGTCGAGCGCGCGCTGCGCCGTCAGTTCGATACGACCACCGCGCTCGGCGCCCGAAGCGTCCAGCGTGCCGCCGATGGCGAGCGAACCGGCGTCGGCCGAAATCGCGATGGTCTGCGCCTTCACGTTGGCATCGAGGCGGGTGTCGCCGTCGCGCACACGCGCCTGCCAGCTGCGCGTGAACTCGCCGGTCAGCGCAGCGATGCCGTCCAGGCTCGCTGCGGAATGGGTGTCGATGGAGAAGCCGCCGCCGGAAGCACCGCCTGCGGACTGCGCACGCAGCACGCCGGCCGCGACCTCGATGTCGCCTTCCGGCGCGGACAGCGTGACCGATCCGGCGCTACCGCTGCCCGCCGCCGACACGTCGACGCGCGCGCCGCTGCTCAGCGCGATATTGCCTGCGCGTGACATGATCGCGACGTCGCCGCCCGGAGTCGTGACCGTCTTGCCCAGATAGTCCTTGGCCGTACCGGCGACGTCGAGCGTGCCACCGCTGGCCAGCTGGATGTCGCCGGCCGCGCTCAGGCTGATGCGACCCGACGGCAGCACGATGCGTGAAGCCACGTCGATGCGCTGCGCATCGACAGCGAGCGAGGCGCCGACGCCAGCCTGCACGGTCGATGCCGTGCCGCCGCCCTGGATGGCCACTGCGCCGTCGCTGCTGATGCGCGTGCTGGCGCCGGTATCCGCCGACACCTGCGGCGTGCTGATGGTGAGTGTATCGGCGGCGAAGTGATGGTTGCCGGCGCCGGACAAACGCACGCCCTTCTGCGCATCCAGCGTCACCGCGTCGAAGCCCTTTACCGCAAAGCCACGCGCGTCGCTGGTGGCGTCCGGCGTCGCACCCAGCACTATCGTCTGCGCATTCACCGCCAGCGTGCCGCTGCCAGCGGTCGCCGGCAGCACGGTCGCGGATGTCGACGAGTTCGTCAGCTGCACCTCGCGCGCCACGATGTGCTGCGTCAGCGCGGCGTTGTCGTGACCGACGATGCCGGCAGCGTCGATGCGCAACAGGCCCAGCGATTCGCTGCCCAGCGTCACGTCGCCATACATGTTCAGGCTGCCGTAGGCACGCAGGGTCAGTCGCGACGGATCGCCCAGTGCGGCCAGCTGCGCATTGTCGAAACGCAGGCCCGGCGCGTCGGCGCCGACCTCGCCGACACTGATGGTCGAGGCGGTCAGCGCCAGCGCCCCGCCTTCGGTCGGCAGCGCGATGACCGCGCCCAGGTTGCGCGTGTCGCGCGTGCTGTCGAGCACCACGCCGCGGCCTTCGATGCGCGCACCGTCCCCCAACACCAGTTCGCCGCGTGCGCCGGTCGGCGCGTCGCGCCCGATCAGCGCGCTGTCGGCGGCGCTGACGCGCAGTGCCGCACCATCGGCGTCGGCGCCGCTGCCGGCGATGCGCAGCGCCTGCGCATCCGTCCCGCCGATCGCGCCGCTGGCAGACACCTGGCTGCCCGCCTCCAGCACCACCGAGTCGCGCGCCACCAGCACCAGATCGGGCGCGGAGAGCGCCGGACCGGCCGCGTTGTCGACGCGCACAGTGGACGCCCCGCGTATCAACTGCCCCGCCGCGTCGAACTGTCGTACATCGACCAGCGTGTCGCCGCTGTCCTCGTCGCTGCCGCCGCGCGTGCCACCGAGCACGATGCTTTCCGCATTGAGCGCATTGAGCTGGGCGACCGATACACCGACCTCGCCGTCGCGCGCGCTGACGCCTTCGCCGAGCAGGGCGAGCGCCTGCGCCGTGATGTCGACCTGGGCACCGCGCGCACCGGTCGCGCGTGTCGTGTCGAGCACGCCGTCGAGCGCCAGCGAACGTCCGACCTGCAGGGACAGGCGACCGGCGTCAGCCGTGCTGCGGCCGTCGTCGAACACGTCGCCGGTCTTCGATATCAGGTATTCGGCGCGCGTGCGCACCTGTTCTCCACTCAGCAGTTCGGCGGTGAAGGCCTTGCCGCTGGTCGTGCTCGAACCGCTCATCGCCTGCGCAGCACGCACGCTGACCTGGGCCGTGCCATCCGGACGCAGCATGGACTGGCCGGCGGCCAGCGATTGGTCGCCCGGCTTCAGCGTGATCAGGAAAGCACCCGGCAGCAACGCGTAGCGAGCTGGCAGCAAGGTGTAGGTGCCGGCCGGCAGGCCGTTCGCCGAGGCGAGTATCTGCACCGCGTCGCCGATCTGCAGGCCATTGGCTTCCTCCGACCAGGCCGACAGGTCGTACGGCGCATAGCCGCTGCCGACGGACGGCACGATGGCGTAAGCGTCCTTCGCGCCAGCCAGGATGTCCTTCGAGCCGCCGCTGCCGGCGATCCATTCCCAGGCCTGCAGATCGCCGCCGCCGGACAGATCGACCAGCGCCTTGGCCTCGCCGTCGGCGGCGTCCCGCAGCACGATGTTGTCGGCGTTCAGCGTGATGCTCTTCTGCGGCGTGCCGTCGAGTTCGATGCGTCCGTCGGTGCCGACCAGATAGAGCCAGTCGCGACCGCTCAGTGCGGTCTGACCGAAGGGCAGCAGCAAGCCGTCGGCCGACACCGAGGTGACGCTGCCGGCAGCCAGCTCGACGCTGCCACCGGCAGTCGCCGTGCGCGTGCTGCCGGCGTCGGTCGTCGTGATGGTCTGCGACTGCAGCGATATGTTTCCGAACGGCGCGACCAGGCGACCGTCCTGCACGATATGCGGTGCTGCCAGCGTCAGCGTGCCGAGCGCCGAATACACAGGACCGGCCGCACGGCCGGACGATTCGACGCGCAGTGTGCCGCTCGCGTTGTTGTGGATTTCGAAGGCGTAGTTCGACGCCGAGGTCGGATAGACCTGGGCCGCACGCAGCGTAAGGTCGCCGCTGGTGACAAGGCGCGCGCCGTCGCTCAGATAGGCCGGCGAAGCGCTGGCACGCAGGTCGCCCTGTGCGGCCAGCGTCACCTTCGAAAAGCGGCTGGCCGCCAGATTGCCGGCCACGTTGATCAGATCGGCCGACAGCGTGAGGGTGCCATCACCCGCCTGCACCGCGGTCGGCCGGGTGTGGTTCTGCTGCACGCGGCCGACATTGGTCCAGTCGAGCACCGCGGCCGACAGCTTCACGTCTGCCCCGTTGGCACCGGCGATATTGGCCGCGTCGAGCACCATGCGGCCGGACACGGCCTGCGTCACGTCCTCGCCGAAGCGCAGCGTGCCGGCGTTGCCGCCATTGCCGCGCACCGCCAGCGTCAGGTCGACGATGCCGCTGCCGTCCAGTGCGTCGAGCGCGAACACGCCGCGCCCGGCGTAGGTCGCCGGGCTCGGTGCCGCACCGGGTACGAAGGCGGCCGAGCCGCTGTTGCCCGACTGCACGATGTCCAGCGTGCGTGGGCCGGTCAGCGCCGGCGGCAGCGACAGCAGATCGCCCCAGTTGTTGCTGCCCTGGTCCAGCGTCACCGACAGCGCGCCGCCGTAGGCATTCGCCCCGCCCGCTTTCGCGGACAGCAGTGGATCGGCGTACAGACCTTCGCGCGCATTGAGCGCAATCAGGCCGCCGGACGAATCGATGCGGGTCGGCGTCAGCGTGCCCAAGGAACCGATGCGTTGGGTCAGCACCGCGCTGCTGCCGTCGGCGCGCAGTTCGGCGCCTTCCTGGATCACCAGATAGCCGCGCCGTGCCGCGATGTCTATCGTGCCGCCGCCGTACAGAGTGCCGTCGACGTAGGGGATATTCGGCGTGGCGACGAAAGTGCCGCTGACGTCCAGCTTCGCGCTCGGCGCGACGAAGATGGACGCGCCGTAATAGATATCATCCTGCTGCGGCTCGGCCATGCGCAGCGCGATGCGGCCGCCGGGGGCCGTGAGCTGGCCGGCGACTTCGAGGCTGCGATTGGCGCTCAGTTCGATCTCACCGCCGGCATCGACGGCGATCCGCGTGCCTTCATGCACCCGCACCGTGCCCAGCAGATCCGATGCCGACTCGAACGCCAGCCGCATGCCCTCGTCGCGGAAGGCGCGCGGCATGATGGCCAGCGTGCCGAGCCCGTCGAGCGATGTGCGCGATGCGCTGCCGACGCCGTCGATCGCACGAGTCACGAGCTGCGGAGTCAGACTGAGCGCCGCACCCTCGCGCCCCAGTTCGACCAGATTGCCACCGGCCACCGTGATGTCGCCGAAGCCGTATGCGGAGAACAGCGTCGGCGACAGGTAGAGCGTGTCGCCTTCGAGTCGGGTGTCGCCGCCGTCGATGGCCACCGCGGCGCTGCGCAGCGAAAGCGTGCCGCTGTCGCCGCTGCGCCCCTGCAAGCTGGCAGCGTAGGCACTGACGCGGCCATCGAGTTGCAGGTCGCCGGTGTAGGTGCCGACCGTGGCGCCACTGCCGAAGTCGCCGCTGCCGACCTCGAAGCCGGCACCGAGTGCGACCGAGCCGGCGTCACCGAGTGAGGTGCGGCCGGCCACGGTCTGCCAGGCGCCGGCCGAGGCGTCGATCACGGCTCCGGCGCTCAGCACCAGATCGTTATCGGCGTCGAGCGTAACGCTGCCGCCGTCCTTCGCGACATAGCCGCTTGCCGTGCTGCGCGTATCGCGCTGCCACTGGCCGGCGGTAGAGATCGATGCCTTGCTGCCGACCACGATGTTGCGGTCGACGCGCGGTGCGCTGTCGACCAGGCCATCGGTGTCGAACCTGACGGAGCCGCCGGCGGCACTGATGCGGCCATTGATCGTGAAGTCGGTGCCGCTGATCGCCAGGCGGCTTCCGTCGCTCCACTTGCCGTCGGCGCCGCGCAGCGCAGTCGGGCCCAGCGTCAGGCTGACGTCCTCGGGCAGCACGACGCTGCCGGCGCCACTCAGTTCGAAGCTGCCGACACCGGCCGTGAACCACTCGCTGCGCACCCACAGCTCTTCGGGCTGGGCGCCGTCCGCGCTCAGCGTGCGCGAGGTCGTGGACGTGACGAAGCGCGTGTCCTGTGACTGCACACCATTGATCAGACGCAGTTCGAGATCGATGCGGCCGGCCTGCGGCGAGCCGGTGACTTCCGACTTGCCCGGGCCGAGCCAGCGCGTACCCAGTTCGCGCTGCGTGATGCCCACGGTGCGCTCGGCCTTGACCGCGCCGTCCAGTGCCATGCCGAAGGCGGTCACCTTCATTTCACCTGCGTCGCGGCCCTCGACCACTTCGGCTACGCTGCGCGTGCGGTCCACGGTGCCGGTATAGACGCGGTCACCGACAGCCTTCTCGACCGCCTGCGTGCGGCCGTCGGCCGACTGCACCAGCGTGTAGTTCACCTCGCCGGCGCGGTAGGTCACGGTGCCGCCCGAAAGATCGATGCGGCTGCCGGAATGGGTCAGCACGTCGCCCTGCGAATGGGCGACGAACTGGCCGCCGCTGGTCATCTTCTCGTCCAGAGTGCGCTCGATGCCGCCGATGTAGCCACCGATGTCGAACAGCTGGGTGCCGCTGCGCGTATCGACCCAGATTTCCTTGCCGAACAGCTTGCGGCCGTAGGCGGCGTCGCGCAGCAATGGCGAATCCTTCACCTCGTCGCCGCGCAGTTCGACGCGCACGATTTCGCGATCGGCATCGGCCACCGCGTTCAGGCCGGCGAGGTCGATCACGCTGCCAGCGCCGATATAGATGCGCGAGCCGCTGTCGCGCTGCGGCAGCGTCTGCGCCGCCGAGCGCGGATCGGCTTCGGCGGTCATGCGCAGCAGGCCGGACGGCGCACGCAGCGTCACGCCGACGCCGTCGGCCCCGGCGTCGGCCAGCACGATGGTGTGGCCGTACAGATTGATTTCCGAGCGGCGGAACAGCGCGTCGTCGCGCGCCGTCTGCGTGCGCGACGCCTCGTCCGGCGTCACCTCGATCACCGCGCCGGCCGCCAGTTCGATGCTGCCGGTACGCTGACCGATAGGCACCTGCGAGCCCTCGGGCAGCGCCGCCGCGTCCGGGAACATCGCGTCGACCAGACGGCCTTCGACCGAGTCGCGCGCCTTCAGGAAAACGGTGCCGTTCAGCGTGACCGACGTCGTTGCGCGTGCCGCACCGCCGTGACGGATGTTGAGACCGACCAGCGTGATATTGCCGCGGTCGGACAGCAGTTCCGACGCCTTGTCCGTGGTCACCGTGCCACCGTTGTCGACTTCGACCAGGAAGCCGCGCAGGCGGCTGTCCAGCGGGTCGGCGATATACACCTTCTCGCCGGCCGCCAGCACCACCTGGCCCTCTTCCGCCTCGATGCGCGCATCCGGCAGCGCGGCCCGCTGCGCCGGCGTCAGCGGCGAATCGATGGTGGTATCGACGTCGGCGCCGACCCGTACGTTCGGCGCGGCCAGCAGCACGCGGCCGTTCTTCGCTGCCAGCAGCCGGGCGCCGCGCGCCACCGTGATGTCGCCGGTCGCGCGGCCGGCGTAGCCGCCCTCGCTGAAAGGCGCCAATGCGGCCGCCGTGGAGCCGAGCGAATTGAGCGCGCGCTCCATCAGTTCGTCGTTCAGCTTCAGCGACGAACCCACCAGGCCACCGACGTCGACGAAGGCGTTCGGGCCGAACAGGATGCCGGCCTGATTGAAGATGAACACCTGGCCGCCTGCGGTCAGCGAGCCGTTGATTTCGCTGCGCGGCCCGCCCGGCAGCACGACGTTGACCGCACGCATCGAACTGCTGGCCTGATCGAAGTGCACCGCATGGCCGCGCGCGATGTCGAAGCTCTGCCAGTTCAGCAGCACCGGATTGCTGCTGTGCTGGGTGATGGTCATGCGGCGGTCCGACACATTGATGCTGGCCGAGCCGGGCACCGCCACCGCCGAACCGGGCGATCCGACCACCGGCGCCACCGGCAGGTTGCGATTGGCCTGCGCCGGTCCGCTCAGCGCGGCGGCGACGGCGGCCGCCAGCACGCCGGTCTTCAGCGCACGGCGTGCGCGCTTGCCACGCGCCTTGACCGTTTCGGCCACCGGCACCCAGGTGTTGCTCAGCTCATTGAATACCAGACGGTAGCGATCGCGGTTCATGTCGTGCTCCTGTGGCCCGCTGACGAGGGGCCGTCGTGTTCAGTGTCGGCATCGCGCATGACGCGACGATGACCCGGGCGGCACGGCGTTCGCCGTACCGTGACCGGATGGGCAGACGCGGCTGCGTCAGAACTCGTAGGCCAGCTTCATCAGCAGGCGCTGGTCGCCTTCGCGCGTACGGCCGACGGCGCCATCGCGCAGCGCGTAGGCCCAGTCGGCGTGCAGCTTCCAGCCGCTGGGGGCATTCATGCGCAGGCCCAGCCCGGTACTTTCGAGCGCGGCGCGCGGGTCCTGGCCAATGAAGGCCTCGCGCGTACGCAGGCCGGCCCAATCGTAGAAAAGCAGCGCCGACAGGCCGAAGGCGTCGTCGAGGAACAGGCGCGTCGGCGTCGCCAACTCCAGTCGCACGCGCTCGCCCTCGTCGCCGAGGCGCTCCGATTCGAGATAGCCGCGTACCGAGTCGAAACCGCCGGCCGAGAACTGTTCGCTGTTGATCAGCGGGTCGCTGCTGCGCTGCACGTCGATGCGTCCGCTGGCCACCCAGCCGTCGGCGAAGGGCATGGCACCCTCGATCTCGAAGCGCGATACGAAGAAGGACGGACGCGCGCCGAAGCGGCGGCATTCGAACTGCTCGGCCTGCACGCCGTTGCAGTCGATGATGCGTTCGTTCATCGCATTCGAGCCGACGTTGAGCGTGGCGCCCAGGCGCAGTCGCGCACCGGATTCGAAGGGCAGCGTGATGCCGTACTGGCCCGCCAGCACCCAGTAGCGCACCGGCTGGCTCAGCGAGAAGGCGGTGCCGGCAATGCCCAGCGTGTCCTGGTCGTTGTCCTTGTAGTCGACGCCGACGCTGATCGAGTGGATGAAGCCCAGACCCCGGTCAGGAAGCGGCCGCACGTAGCGGAAGCCGGCGGTGTCGCCGGTGCCGAGCGAGGTGGTGTCGAACTGGGTCGGGATGTTGCTGTTCGACTTCGCGTAGTAGGCGGCGATGATGCCCTCGCCCAGCGGCGCCGAGTAATTCAGGCCCCACACCTCGACCTGCTCGCGGTCGCGCGGCGACACGAAGTAGGTGACGCCTATAGAGTGACGGCGCTGCCACAGATTGTCGTAGCGCATCGACGCCTCGATGCGTCCGGCATCGGTGTCGGCGCTGCGCTTGTTGTTCAGTTCCACCGAACCGTGGAAGGGATTGTCGTCCTTCAGCCGCAGTTCGACCGCGACCGAACCGGGCACGCGTCCAGGCTGCAGCAGCGGCGTCACCGTCAGGTCCGGATTGCGCCCGAGGCGGCCGAGATCGGCCTGCACTTCCGGGAAATGCGGCACCTCACCCTCGGCCAGCGACGGTGCGGCGTCCTTCACGCGGCTGGGCAACGTGTATTCGGCGCCGCTCACGCGCAGTCGCTCGACACGGCCCTCGGTCACCTCCAGCTTCACCACGCCGGTGGTGATGGCCTGCTCCGGTATGCCGACGGCAACGGTCAGATAGCCGGCGTCCTGATAGGCCTTCTCCAGCGCGGCCACGGCCGCGTTCACATCGTCGGCCGTGCGCTTCTCGCCGAGGAAGGGATAGACCGCGCGCTCGATCGCTTCGGCCGGAAGCACGGTGTTGCCGTCGATCTCGAATTCGTAGATGTCGAAGCGGGCTGTCTCGCCCGCGGCCTCGGGCGTCCGTGCCGATGCGGTACCAAGACAGAAGGCCAGTGCGAACAGCAGTGAAAGGCGTTGGATGGCAGCGATGTGCATGGATGCCGGAAAGGACGTGGCCACCTGGGCCGATCAATGGAACGGCCCGCCAGGGGCGGGCCGCGGTGCAACGGACGTCCGCACGGCAGAGGCCGCGCGGACGGGTGCTTCTTAGTTGCCGAGATGCTTCAGCGGTGCGCAGGTGTTCGCATCGCGCGAGAAGCGGCTCACGTACAGATCGGCGAAACGCACGCCCTGGGCGTTGGTTTCCGCACCTTGGCTGTTCGTCAGGCCAGCAAAGTACTGGGGCAACGACGCGAATGCGTTCGGCGTGCCAACCTGGGTACCGCTGTTGTCGAAGTTGCCGGTGAACTTCGGGGAACCGGCGCGCTTGACGAACTCGTCGAAGAAGGCCTTCTGCACGCCCGCGATAGCAGGAATGGCATCGTTCTGTTCGTTCGTCACAGGAACCTGACGGCCCTGCATCGACACTTCAACGACGAAGTCGTACTTGCCGTTGATGAGGTTGGCCTTCGACGGGGAGACGCCGGTGGCGCCTGCCGATGCCGCCTGGGTCGCCGCGTTGAAGCTGCCTGCGCCGTCCAAATTGCGGAAAGTCCAGCCGGATTCGCGCCCGTAGGAATCCAGGGACAGAATGCCCACAGCCTTCATCGGACCGGACGCCGAGAACAGAACGCGGAAGTTGTTTTCCTTCTGCTCATCCGAATCCCACGCCTTGAAGCTGTAGTCGGTCCCGGCGTTGGCAGCCGTCAGGCAGGCGCGCACGTCGCCCGATCCCGAGTTCTCGACCACCGTGTAACCAGCCGACGGATCGATGATGTAGGGATCAGCCAAGGTGCCCGAGCCACTCACCTTGTAACCGTAGCTGTCCGACATGCGGGCGGGCGCCTGCGAACCGCCTTCATTGCCCCCGCACGGGAAGTTGCCAAAGAACCAGTTGTACGAGGTCTGGGTCCCCGAGCCTTCGACACGGCGGCACACGGCGACATCGCCCGACAGCGACGGATCTACCTTGTCCCAAGTCTGGATCTGGTTGTTCAGCATTGCGCCGTAGGTCGAACGCGACAGGTGCGTCGTCAGCGGAACCTGGTTGGTCGCGACCAGACCCCTCATGAGCTGGTTCAGCGGCACGACCGACCGCCGCGCGACTCCGCTTTGCGACAGCGCGGGAGTATCGTTTTCGGTGTTGTACGGCTCGGCGAACATCGCCGGCTCGACGTCGGACACACCGAAATCGGGCACCAGACCAGCATTGGCCTCGGTTCCATGATTGGCGACGCCCGGATCGATCCCAAGGACGCCGCAATTGAACGGAGAGGCCTTGGTCCCTACACCGGTGCAGTTGCTGACATCGATGGTTTCGATGCGCTGCGCACGGGCCACCGGATTCACACCGGCCACCGAGCCACCCTTCGAGCGCTTGATGAACAGAACACGCGTACCGTTGGTGATACCCGGAACACCGTTGGCGGCACCAGCGAAGGCGCGGTGCTGAACGGCACCGTTCTCAGCGACGTTGCGGTAGAACGTGACACCGGTCAGCATCGATTCAGCGATGTCACCGAGGAAGTTGTCGGGCGCGGTCGCACCGGCCAGATAGACGACCTGGTGCGGCACACCGCCGATGGTGACGGTGCCTGCGGCAAAGGCGGAACCCGCGGCCATCATGGCGCAGGCAACAGCGAGGGACTTGAGCTTCATGAGCTATCTCCGTAAGCCGCCCTCCGCCTACAAGGCGGAGGGCGGAAGTAAATGAAATGAGGTTCAGGCGCGGCGGCGTGCAGCGGCGCCGATCAGACCGAGACCAGCCAGCAGCATCGCGTACGTCTCGGGCTCGGGTACTGCAGAAATCTGCAGGTGATAGAGGCCGTCATCGGCCATATAGACCTTCGCGGAGACAGCATTACCGGTGGCATCCATCAATTGACCGAACTTGCCGGCAGCGGAGCTGGTCGCACCGGTATTGGTCTGTCCGAACACCCACATATTCAGTGCGTCATCCAGCGAACCCGAGTTCGCGTAGCCCTTGCCCCCAAAATTTCCCGCATACGTCGTGGCTCCGGCGTAGGCCGCCAGATCAGAGGCGACAGTCACTGCAGTGCCGTCGTCGGCGGAGACGTGAGTCCCCTTCAAATTCACTGCACCAAAGTACTGATCCGTCGCCGCGGAAGCCTCATGGATCTGCTTATTGGTCTGAGCATTGGCGGGGTCAGTCGAGACCGTCTGGATGATGCGCTTCAGACCGGAGACGTCGATTGCCACCAAGTTCCAGCTCACGTTGGCAGCATTGGCTTGCGACAGGAAGTCGCTGAAGGACGGCAGCGCCAGATCAAACAGCACGCCAGTTGCGCCACCCTGAACCAGTGAGGTGTTGAGCGACGAGGTGGTGTGGGAAGTGCCGATGAAGCTATTGAGGCGCACGTTGGAACCGAAGATCGAATCAAAGCCGATGTCTTCGAGGTCGTAGGTGTAGCCAACACCAGCTGCCGAATCCCATGCCGAGAAGGCGAACTCGGAGTTGCCGGTCACATCGAAGCGGGCGCTTGCGCTCGCCGAAACACCGAGGGCCAGTACCGCCACCAGCAGTTTGGTCTTGAACATATGAATCTCCTTGAAGAATTTCGTGGGTGGAATCCGGCGTCCGCCGAACCTCCCTGCTCCACGAGGAAGCGGGGTGAATCGTGCGGGGGGTGCGTTACACGCACCCGCTGTCCGGCGGAAAAATTGATGATCCGATCGGACTATGTGCTGTAAAAAAATCCGTCCTCGGGTACCGGGCGCAAGGTAGTCAGCGCAGGTGACGAAAACATTTCAGGTGGGGCGCCGATTCATAGTCCGAACGGGCCATGCCGCGTAGTCCGAGCGCTGGAGAACCCCACCGGCAAAAGGTTTGGGCGATGGGCCGTCGCGAACCGAAAGGCACGAAAATCATGTGCAGGTGCAGCAGCAAGGACGATGCGACCGCCGTCAGCGCGCGGCCGACGGCGCAGTGCCGATGCGCTTTTCGTCGAGCCGGTCGCGCCAGGTTTCGACCAGGTTTTCGAGCTTGACGCGACCGATCTGGGTGAAGGGCTCGCCCTGTGCGGTGCGTTCGCCCAGCGTGCGGTCGCGCCAGCGGTCCAGCATTTCGATACCGGTGCGGTAGAGGGCGACGTTGTCCTGCGTGCACTGGTCGAGGCGGCTGCCGAGCTGGCCGGCGCGGGCCTGGGTCTGTTCGAGTTCGCGCGCGGTCGTGGCGAGCGTGTTGCGCGTGTCGCCGAGATCGCGCTCGCGCTCGACCAGAAGGCTGGCCGTCTGTTCGTGACGGGCAGTCAGCGCGCTGTGCGCAGCGCGCAGTTCGTCCAGTTCCCGCTGCGCCTGATCGAGCTGCTTCTGCACGCTGCCGGCGCGACGACGCGCGGACTGCGCCTCCTCGCCGAGCTTTTCCAGTTCGGCCCCCTGCGTCTTTTTCAGCGACTGCAGTTCGGCGGTCGCGGCCTGGCGCTGCTGCTGTTCGGCCGCCAGCGCCTGCTGCATTTGCTGGGCCTGCGCGCGCAGGCGACGCAGCTGTTCCTGTTCGCGCGACGCGTTCTGCGCCAGCGCAGGGCCGGCGGCAAGCAGCAGCGCACATGCGATCAGCGGCATCTTCATCGTCAGAACCTCACGTTCATGTCGACCATGACGGTGTCGACCTCGTAGCGCTGTCCGGCGATGACGGCGGGGTCGTAGGTCATGCCCTGTATGTTGCGCGCCGAGTACCAGCGCAGACCGACCGCGGTATCGCGGTAGAGGCCGTAACTGCCGCCGAGCACGAAACCCTTCAGGTTGGTGCCGCCGAGGCCGAAGTCGGAGTCGGTGAAGCCGTCGATCAGCGCATCGGAGCCGATGTACTTGTAGGAGGCGAACACCTGCCAGTCGTCCGCCAGCCGCACCGACGGCATGCCCACCATCAGGCGCACGTGATACGCGGTGTCCTTGCCGTCGGTCAGGTTGAGACCGGTGCGGCGCAGGATGTCGCCACGGTCGAAGCCGGTGTTCTTGACGTATTCGGCGGACAGCAGCACATGCACAGGATCGAAGTGCGCCAGATCGGCGGTCGCGGTCAGCACCCAGGGTTCGAACTTCGACGCCAGACCGTAGATCGGCGTCGTCTCGCCGAAGGCGGCACCAGCACCCGGGTTGGTCAGCACCAGCGTGTTGCCCTTCTGACGCAGCGCCGAGGAGTGCTCGTAGCGACCGTAGCCGGGCAGCGGACCGATCGCATCGAAATTGGTGTCGGTGCGTGCCTCGATGCGGCTGTAGTGATACTTCGCCAGACCCAGGCGCAAGCGGGTCGAGCTGCTGAGGTCGTACTCGGCACCGATCTGACCGCCGGCCAGCCATTGCTTCTCGGCGTTCGGCGGATTGTCGGCGCGCAGCGGGAACCAGCCGGCGGTGGCGAACGGACGCAGCGACTGCGTCGGCGTCACGTTGCGCAGGTTCACCGCCACGCCGTCGAAGTTCAGATCCTCGTCCCACACCAGATCGGTCGAGAACCAGGGGTTGGGGATGCGACCACCGCTGACCGAAGCCCATTCCACCGGATCGAACTTGATGTAGGCGCGATCGACCAGGAAGCTGTACTTGTTGAAGCCGCTGCCCAGGGTCTGGTTGGTCGATACGCGGTCGGTCACGTTGCCGGTGGTGAAACGCAGGCCGGCGCTCACCGTGTCGTTGATCTTGGCCAGCACGCCGAGACGGGCCCGCAGACGCAGGCGATTCACGTCGTCGGTCGCATTGCCGGTGGGCAGACCGTTGTCGTCCAGATCGACGCCGGCAGGAAAGCGCGTCGCGAACGGGTAGTCGGTGTTCAGCGCGGCCGGATTGCCCGCCGCACCGGGCGCGAAACCGGCGATCGGCGTATTGCTCTTCGGGAAGCTGTCGTCCTGATAACGCACGCGCAGATCGCCCTCGATCTTGATCCGCTCCGTCCACTCCGGAATCGCGTTCGGCGCTGCCCAGCCCTCGGTGCGCGCCTGCGCCAGCACTTCCTGCTTCAGCTGTTCGCGGATTTCCGCCTTCACCGATTCCGGCACGTACTGCACGCGCACGGTGCTGTCCTTCTTCGCCTTCGCCGCCGTCTTCGCAGCCTTGGCTTCGGCCGCCTTGATCAGTTCGTCGGCTTTTTCGCGGGTGAGCACGCCGGTATCGACCAGGGCGTCGATCAGGTTCATCGTGGTCTGGCGCAGGGTGTCGATCGACGCGCCTTCGTTCGCCTGCGCGGGCAGTGCGAACAGCGCGGCGAGCGCGAGCGTGGGCAGGGCTTTCTTCATCACTTCGGTTCCGGAGTGTCGTGTATCGTGTGGTTCAACCGGTCATCCGGTTGGTGATGCGCAGGCGTATCGGCTGCGGCATGTCGGACGGAGGCGCGTCGCGGAAGGCGCGCATCTGCGCCAGTGCGGCAGACAGGGCGGCGTCGGACTTGTCGTCGCCGGTGCTGTCCACCAGTTCGGCGCGCCGCACGCTGCCGTCGCGGCCCAGCCAGATGGCAACGGTGACGCGGTAATCGAGCAGCTTCACTTCGCGGTTGCGCGCCAGCTCCTCCTGGATGTGGCGCTGCAGCGCGTTGGTGAAGAAGGCGTACTGCATGCGGTTGGGCTTGGCCGGACCTCCGCCTATCGTGGTGCCGACGTCGCCGCCCTTGTATTCGCTGGTGACGCTGCCGGCGGCGAACGGGCTCGGGCCGTCACCGGCCGCACCTTCCATCTTCAGCTGCTCGGCCTGCTGCGGCGGCGCCTCGACCGGCTTGGGCTGCTCGACCTTCACCTCCTTCATGTCCTTCGGCGGCTCGGGCCGCTTCTCTTCCTTCGGCGGCGGAGGCGGCGGCGGCGGGGTATCCGGGATGATGGAAATCTTCGTCACCTGGCGCGTCGGCGCCGACGGCTTCGAGAACAGGTCCTTCAGCCACATGCCGGCCGCGACCAGCAGCGCGATGCCGGCCAGCAGCGCGACCAGACGCAGCACGCGCGCGCCGCGCGACAGATCGACGGAATCTTCGGCCAGCGCGCTCATCAGGTACCGATCCGCGACGTGATGAGGCCGACGTTCTCGATGCCCATCCGGTTCACCAGGTCGACCACCTGGATGACGCCGTTATAGGGCGCGCGCGCCTCGCCACGGATCATCACGCTGAACTTCGGATCGCGCGCGCGCGCCGCATTGAGCTGGCCCTCGAGCTGGTCCAGCGTGACGCCGACGCCATTGACCATCAGCGCGCCGCTTTCCATCACCTGCACGATCTTCACTTCGTGCTGTTCGGTGCTCGGCTTGTTCGACGGCTTGGGCAGCGTCATCGTCAGCCCCTGCACACCGGCGGTCGTCATCAGGATGAACACGACCAGCAGCACGTAAGCCAGATCCAGCATCGGCGTGACGTTGATCGAGTCGTAGGGCTTCGCCTCTGTATTAATCTGCATGAGCGCGCATCCTCAACCGGCGACCTTCTTGGTCACCAGCCCGACTTCGGTGATATCCAGCCGCTTGCAGATTTCCAGCACGGCCGACACCTTCTCGTAGTGCGCGGCGGCGTCGCCCTTGAGCACCACCGGCAGCGCCGGGTTGGCGCTCTTGTACTGGCCGAGCCGCGCTTCGAGCGTGGCCATGTCGACCGGGTAAGCGTCGAGGAACACGTCGCCGGCGGCGGTGATGGTGATGGCCTTGGTCTGCGGTTTGGCGAGCGAAGACACGGTCTGCGTCTGCGGCGCCTCGACCTTGATGCCCTGCACCGAGGCGGTGGTCATGATGATGAACACCACCAGCAGCACGTAGGCCAGGTCCAGCATCGGCGTGACGTTGATTTCGTCGTAGGGCTGGTTGTCGTCCTTGACGTCGGCGGACATGGGCGGGCCTGTGCCTAGCGGCCGTGAACTTCGGCGACGCGGGTGATGAACTCGTCGACGAAGATCTGCATGTCGGCGCTGATGTTCTTGATGCGCGACGCGAGGTAGTTGTAGCCGAACAGCGCCGGAATGGCGACGGCAAGGCCGGCCACCGTGGCCAGCAGCGCGGCGGCGATGCCCGGCGCGATCGCGTTCACGTTCACGTCACCTGCAGCGGCGATCGCGGCGAAGGTGATCATGACGCCGACCACGGTGCCGAGCAGGCCGAGGAAGGGGCCGCCGGAAATGGCGATGGTCAGCAGCACCATCTGCGAATTGAGCTTGTGCGACTCGCGCACCAGATCGGCGTCGATCGATGCCTTGATCGCGTCCATCGACGCACCGGTCAGGCCGGCCGCCTCGCCCTGCGCGTCGAAGCGCTTGCGGATTTCGCGCAGGCCGGCGCCGTACAGGCGGAACAGCGACGAGCTCTTGTGCGTGGCGCCCTGGTCCAGCTTAAGGAAGTCGTTGCTGGCGCTGCGGAAACGCTGCAGGAAGGCGCGGTTGTCGCCGTCGATGCGGCCGACCAGCATGGCCTTGGCGACCATGACCCAGCAGCTGATAACGAACATGACGGCAAGGATGACGATGACCACCCAGGCGTCGACCGTGAGGTTGTCGATCAGGATGCCGAAATAGTTGTGGCCACCCTCTTCGCCCTCGGCCGCGTCTTCGCGCACCGTCACGAAGGTTGCGTCGGCGCCCTGCCCGGCCGCGGCCAGCTTGATCCAGTCGGCACCGCGCGTCGTGTTCGCCAGTTGCAACTCGTCCAGTTCGCCGCTGTAGGCGTCACCGATCACCAGTTCGGCCTGTTCGGCCGGCAGCGTCGCGTCGGCCGAAGCGACCGCCTGGCCGTCAACGTAGAGCGTCGCCTTGCCGCCGCCGACCGTTGCCGCGACGTGCTGCCAGGCGCCCGGCTTCAGCGCGCCGCCGGCGACACGGGTGGCGCCGACGTTCAGCACATAGGCGCTGTCCTCGACTTTCACCGTCAGCGTGCCCTGCGCGTACAACGTGGCCTGTTGCGCTGCCGCCGGCTTGATCCAGGCCGACATCGTCCACGCGCCGCCGGCGGTGGTCGCCAGTTGCGGCGCGGCCGGCACCCGCAGCGCGCTGCCGTTGAAGATCGCCGCGTCGCCCAGCAGCGCCGCTTTCTGCAGCGTGACATTGCCGGTTGCGGTCAGCGCGCTGGCGGACGCATCGGCCAGCGGTGCCGCTTCGGCGAACTGCCACACGCCGACGGTCGAGCCGTCCCAGGTCGTCTTGCTGTCCGGCACGCCGCCGACCGCGGCGTTGCCGAAATAGGCATACAGCGTCGTGCTCTGGCCCGGCGCGATCAGCGGCACCTGTACCCACACGACTGCCAGTTCGTTCAGGCTGTCGTAGCGCTCGACGTGGTGCTTTAGCACCGTTTTGTCATCGCCGGCGACGAAGCGCAGGTCGGAGCCGTCCTCCTTCGCCGCAGTGAAGTCAAAATTGCCGCTGTGCAGCCGCACCGCGACCGGCACCGACGACTGCGGCGCAGTGATCGCCACGCCGGTGGCGGAGGTGTCGAGCGTGATGGTGCGGCGGGCGGTCCACGCCTCGTCCCACCAGGCGTTGGCAAAAGAAGGGGCGAGCGCCAACAGGGCGCCAAAGGCAATGATGTTTTTCATGGCAGGCAGGGAAAATTTCAGGGCGGATTCTCGCGGCCCAAGGTGTCCTTGCCATGACATGAAATATGGGGATGGATAGTCCGAACGGACTATCGCGGCTTGCGCATCGATGCTGGACGCGGCACGGAGCGGGTCAGCCCCCCCTGTAGGAGCGGTCTTCTGACCGCGACGCAGCGGTTGCGGGTCCGCCGGCTTCGATCCAGGCTTCTGTCGGGGTCAGAAGACCCCTCCCACAGAGCGCGCCAGCGTGTGCGGGAGGGTGCGGCCTACCGACTGCCACACAGCGGATGTGCAGCCTCCGGCCTCAGCACCTCCGCATCCCACCCGAACACCTCTGCCAGCCGCTCGAAAGCCGTGCCCGGCCCGCAACGCAGGTCGATGCCGGCGCCGCTGAGCGGGTGACGGATATGCATATGTATACAGGCGAGCAGCAGCCGCGACTCGCCGCACAGGCCGGCGACGTAGCGGTTGTGCGCGCCTTTGCCATAGGTCGCGTCGCCGATGACCGGATGGGCGATGTGCTTCATGTGGCGGCGGATCTGGTGGGTGCGGCCGGTCAGCGGCATCGCCTCGACCAGCGCGTAGCGGCTGCTCGGGTAGCGATCGATCGCCACCGGCATTTCGGCCACGGCCAAGCGCCGGTAGCGGGTGACGGCCGGCTGCGCCGCCACCGGTTCGGCGCCCTCGCGTGCGCCGCGCGGGTCGATCGCGTCGTCGATGCGGCGCAGCGGGTGGTCGATCTCGCCCGACTCCGGCGGGTGGCCGCGCACCACGGCGAGATAGCGCTTGGCGGGCAGGTGCTGCGCGAACTGCTGCGCCAGCGCGTGCGCCGACACGGCGTCGAGCGCGAACACCAGCACGCCCGAGGTGCCGCGGTCCAGCCGGTGCACCGGCCACACGCGCTGCCCGATCTGGTCGCGCAGCCGCTGCACCGCGAACTCGGTTTCGTGGCGATCGAGCGCCGTGCGATGCACCAGCAGGCCGGACGGCTTGTCGATGGCGATCATGACCTCGTCGCGGTACAGGATGTCGAGCATGTAGACGTCCGCTTCCATGGAGCCGCGGATCATGCACCAGCAGGTCGAGGAATGGCACGGGGAATCGATGTAAACCAAAGTGATATGTCAAAGAAATGCCCGGCATGAACCTTGTCCATGATCAACATGAACATGCCCATGCCGCGGCACCATGCATCCGTCCGGTTCCCGCGGGCGTGCCCCGGCTGACTGCGCTGTCGCAGCGTGCGCGGCGCATGTCGCTGACCGGCCACACCACCCATCCGAGGTCGCCCAGAAAATGCACTTCACGCCCGCCCCAGCCTTGCCCGACGAGGCCGAACGACTCGCCGTGCTGGCCGAGTACGCCATCCTCGACACCGACGCCGATCCGCTGTACGACGACTTCGTGCTGCTGGCCACCCGGCTGTGCGGCACGCCGATGGCCTACATCAGCCTGATCGACCACGACCGCCAGTGGTTCAAGGCGCGCACCGGTGGCGGGCCTGACGAAACGCCTCGCAGCATTGCGTTGTGCAGCCACGCGATCGCGCAGCGCGAAGTGTTCGTGGTCGAGGATACGCACGCCGACGTGCGCTTCGCCGGCAATCCGCTGGTCACCGGTGCGCCGCACATCCGCTTCTACGCCGGTGCGCCGCTGGTGACGCCGGAAGGTCATGCGGTCGGCGCGCTGTGCGTGGCCGACCACGTCGCACGCCAGCTCAGCGCCGGGCAGATCGAATCGCTGGCCGCACTGGCGCGTCACGTCGTGTCGCAGCTCGAACTGCGTCGCGCCACGCTGCGTCAGGAGCGCACCCGGCGCGCACTCGAAGCGTCGGAACGGCGCCTGCGCGACATGAACGAACATCTCGAAGAACGCGTCGCCACGCGCACGCTGGAACTGCGCCAGCTCAACGACGATCTGGCCGCCTTCGGCTACTCGTGCGCACACGACCTGCGCACACCGCTACGCGCCATCGACGGCTTCTCGCGCATCCTGCTGGAAGAGGCGGCGGCCAGCCTGAACGACGAACAACGCCTGTATCTGGACCGCATCGTCGCCAACACGGTACGCATGGGCGAGCTGATCGACGCCATCCTCGACTTCTCGCGCATCGGCAGCAAGTCGCCGCAGGTTCAGCGCATCAACCCGGCCGCGCTGGTGCGCGAGGTGGTCGCCTCGCACCCGGGCTACCGCGACGACAAGCGCGTCAAGGTCGACATCGGCACGCTGCCCGACACGCTGGCCGACCCGGTACTGTTCCGCCAGGTGTGGCAGAACCTGATCGACAACGCGCTGAAATTCTCGCGCGCTCAGCCGCGCAGCGAAGTGACGGTGGAAGGCTGGATAGAGCCGGGCCGCGCCTGCTACGCGGTCAGCGACAACGGCCCCGGCTTCGACCCGTCGCAGGCGCACCGGCTGTTCCGCGTATTCGAACGCCTGCATCCGGCGGCCGAACATCCGGGCGTGGGCGCAGGCCTGGCCATCGTGTCGCGCATCGTGTCGCGCCACGGCGGGCGCATCCGCGCCGAGTCACCGCCGGGCGGCGGCGCCCGCTTCATCGTCGAAATGCCGCTGGCGCGCGCCGGCGCGCTCACCCGCGTGGCCGAGCCGGAAACGGTCGCCGCCTGAACCGGCCCCACCTGACGCGAACCGGCGGACGGTGCTAGATTGACGGCACCATCCAGCGGGAGGTGAGTCATGACTGATGCACGCACGTGTGAATACGTCGTCGACCTGACGAATCATTCCAACCGCCTGCGGCTCGAATCCGCCGTGCCGGGGCGTCCGATGAAGGTGGTGGTGCGCGACCCCGCGCATCCGGACGGGCCGGCAATTCACGGCACCGGCCTGCTCAGCGCCGACGGCCGCAGCTTCGCCATCGACATCCCTACGCCGTCGGGGCTGCACCATCAGACCTGTGACTGGGCCAAGCTGAGCGCCGAACTGAACACCTATTCCGAGTTCGATTGAAGCAAGCGGACGCGACTGCGCGGCTTAGCGCTCGCGTCGCCCGTCCGGCAGCCCGAGCGCGCGCCAGCCGTCGATGCCCAGCTTGTGCAGCGTTTCGATGTTGCGCTCGTAGATGCTTTCGGCCTCCGGGAAGGCATCGACCGCGCGCGTGACGCTCGCCTCGCGCAACAGATGTATGGTCGGAAACGGCGCGCGGTTCGTGTAGTTGCCGATGTCGTCCGGCTCGGTTTCGGCGAACTGCCACTGCGGGTGGAAAGCGGCGACCTGGATCACGCCTTCGTGGCCCTGCTCGCTGACGGCCTCGTCGACGATGTCGAGGAAGTCGTTGAAATCGAGGAAATCGCCGAGCAGCGAGGCGTGCATGATCAGCGTGGTATCGACCTGCTGCGGGTCGGCCGCGGCGAGAAAGTCGATCTCGCGGTCGATGTCTTCGAGCAGACCGTCGAGGTGCTTCGCCTCGCTCACCACGTAACGCACCTGCTCCTTCACATACACCGCCTTGGCGAACGGGCACAGATTGAGCCCGATGACCGCCTTCTCGATCCAGTCACGGGTGGCGGCGATGATTTCGTCCTTGTTCATCAAACAGAATCTTCCAGCAGGAATTGTTCGACCGGTGCGGTCTGCGCGATGTCCATGAACATCGGCGCATGACCGACACCGGGCATCTCCAGCGTGCGCGCCTTCGGGCCGCGCTCGCCCATCTGCATCAGCGTGTCGTGCGTCAGCAGGTCGGATTCTGCACCGCGCACGCACAGCGTCGGGCAGCGTATCGCGTCGTACAGGTTCCACAGTTCGATGTCGCCGAGGAACTGCATGGCGGCCAGCGGTTTGCCGATGTCCGGGTCGTAGCCCATTTCGAAACCGCCTTCCGCCGTCGGCCGCGTCACGTGCACGGTCAGGTGGCGCCACTGCGCGTCGGACAACGGGCCGAAAGGCGCGCTGACGAAGCGAATGTAGCGCTCGGCCTCGTCCAGCGACGCGAACTTCGGCGCCTTGCCCACGTATTCGGCGATGCGGCGCAGGCTGACCGCAGTGACTACCGGACCGACGTCGTTCAGCACCATCCGCGTGACCGGCGTCTGCGGCAGCGCGGCCAACGCCATGCCGATCAGCCCGCCCATCGAGGTACCGAACCAGTGCACCTGCTCGACGCCGAGGCGAGCGATCAGCGTCACCATGTCGCCGACGTACTGTGGAACACCGTAGCCGGAAGCGTCCGGCAGCCAGTCGCTGCGACCGCGCCCGACCACGTCCGGGCAGACGACGCGGTAATGCTGCGACAGTCGCTGCGCAAGGAAATCGAAATCGCGGCCGACCCGGGTCAGTCCGTGCACGCACAGCAGCACCCGTGGATTGCCCGGATCGCCCCACTCGGCATAGGCCATCCGGTGCAGCCCCTTCGGGTTGGCACACTGCACGTGCAGCAGCCGCGGCTGTTCGCTCACCCGCGCCCGCCCGAACCACCCCGCCACCTTGTCGATCACGCCCATGTCGCCCCCCCCAGCCTCTTGCCCCTAACCCCTAACCCCTAGCCCCTAAAACCCATTGTGCCAGTAGCGCGCGTCCAGCTCGCGGCTGCGTTCGATCGCGATGCCCGCCGCCGTGAAGCGATAGCGCACCGCGCCGTCGTGATCGCTGCGTCGCTGCGTCGCGCCGGCGGCCTCGTAGCGCGCAGCGACGGCCGGATGCGGGTGATTGAAGCGGTTACGGTAGCCGACCGCATGCACCACCTCGCGCGCCGCCACCGCATCGACAAAGGCCTGCGTGGAAGAAGTGCGGCTGCCGTGGTGCGGACTGACCAGCAGGTATGCAGCAAGCGGCGCGCCTGCCGCCACCAGCTCGCTTTCTCCGTCGGCCAGCAGATCACCGGTGATCAGTGCGACGCCGTGCACCGACTGCACCCGCAGCACGCATGACAGTGCATTGCTCGAGCGCGCCCCGCGCAGCACCGCACCCGGCGGCGGGTGCAGCAGTTCGAACAGCACGCCGTCGGCCGCCCACCGCTGCCCGGCGGCGCAGTCCTCGGTGTCCGGCCGCAGCAGCCGCAGCCCGTCGTGCGCTGGCACCGACGACAGCACACGTTCGACCGGCATGCCGTCGAGCAGCGAGGCGGCGCCACCCGAATGGTCGCTGTCGGCGTGACTGACCAGCAGCCGGTCGAGCCGGCGCACGCCGCCAGCGCGCAGGTAGGGCAGCAGCAAGCGCTCGCCAGCGTCGGCCTCGGCGCCGTAGCGCGGTCCGGTGTCGAACACCAGGTCGTGCGTGGCCGTCTGCACATGCACCGCCAGCCCCTGGCCGACGTCGAGTACGGTGACCGTCATGTCGCCGGGCGAAGGTCGCGGCGGCGTGAACAGCAGCAAGGGCAGCATCAGCGGCAGTGCCAGTACTCGCCCGCTCCACCCGGCCGGTGCCAGCGCGCAGCCGGCGCCGGCGACACCGGCCAGCACCGCCCACGGCGGCGGCGCAGCGCCGTGCCACAGCGCCCAGTCCGGCGTCGTCAGCGTTGCTGCAAAGCTCATCAGCACCGACGTCAACGCATGCGCACAGACGAGCAGCAGGTCGATCGGCAGCAGCACCGCCAGCAGGGCCAATGGCGTGATCAGCCCGCTGACCAGCGGTATTGCGAACAGATTGACCAGCGGTGCCAGCAGCGACATGCGGCCGAACAGCGCAAGCGTCAGCGGCGCCAGCCCGACGGTGATCGCCGCCTGCGCCTGCAGCCAGCGACGCAACGGACGACGGGCGCCGACGCCGCTTGCTGCGGCATAGAGCAGCAGGGCCACCGCACCGAATGACAGCCAGAATCCGGCGTCGATCACCGCCAGCGGATGCAGCGGCAGCACGACGGCTACCGCCAGCGCCAGCGCGCGCGATGGCGACGAAAAACGCCCACCGAGCAGCGCAAGGCCGGCGGTGGCGAGCATGATGAGCGTGCGCTGCGCCGGAATGCCGAAGCCGGCGAGCGCGCAGTAGGCGGTGGCGGCGAGCAGCCCGGCCAGCACACCCGCCCGCTGCGCCGGACAGCGCAGCGCAAGCAGGGGCACGCGGCGCCAGACGGCAGCACACAACCAGCCGGCCAGCGCCGCCACCATGGTTACGTGCAGGCCGGAGATCGACACCAGATGGGTCAGACCGGCGCGCTCGAACAGGTCCCACTGCGCCGGCGGAATGGCGCGCTGGTCGCCGATCGCCAGCGCGATCAGCACGCCCGCCCACGGATGGGTGACGGATGCGCCGTCTACCACGCCGAGCGCGCGTTCGAAGCGCTCGCGTACCGCCTGCCGCGCGCGCTGCACCGCGTAGCCGACGCCCGCCGCCTCGGCCTCCAGCATGCGCGGCACGGCGTCGCCGGAAATACGTACATGACCGGTGGCGCCGATGCCGCGTGCAAACAGCCAGCCTTCGTAGTCGAAGCCGTGCGGATTCATGTTGCCGTGCGGCCGCTTCAGTCGCACGCGCAGCTGCCAGCGACTGCCGGCCGGCAAGGCGGGGCGCGCCAACGACGCCTGCTCTCCACGCGCGTCGTACCAGTTCAGCACGATGCGCGGTGGCACGCCGGGCGGCGCCCGCTCGACCTCGAAATCGAAGCGCAGGCCGCGCTCGATGCGCACCGGCAAGCCGGCGACGACGCCGACGATGTCGATGTCACGCCCTTCGAGTCCGCCTTCCAGACGCCGGTCGAGCTGTGTCAGCCCCCAACCGGCCGCCCAGCAGAACGACGCCAGCAGCACGCCGAGGCAGGACAGCTCGCGCCGGCGGCGCCCGCCGAGCATGCACACCAGCGCCAGCACCGCCAGCGCGCCGAGCTGCGGCCAGTCGGGCAGCCGTGCGAGCCGCGACGCGATGAATGCGCCGGCCACCAGTGACGATGCGAGACGGATGGACATTCATCGATTATCGCCCAACCACCCATATGGCATATATCGATGACACCTTCCGCCACCCGCGGCCGGAACCTCCGCTCGCGGCGCCGATCCAGAGCAGGCAGGATGCGACGTCGGCCACGCCCCGGCGGCTCGTCTTGACGCTACGCTGTGCGCGACGACCCGCCCTCAATCATGAAGAAAATCATCCGCAGTTACCTGCCCGACACCGAAAGCCTGCGCCGCAACCGCTGGCTGGCGCCCTTTGCCGATACCCTGGGTCACCCGCGCCTGTGGCGACTGAACCGCCACAGCTGCGCCGGCGGCGTCGCCGTGGGACTTTTTGCCGGACTGATACCGGGGCCGTTGCAGATGCTCGGTGCGGCGCTGCTGTCAGTGCTGCTGCGGGTGAACCTGCCGCTGGCGCTGGTGGTCACCTTCTACAGCAACCCGCTCACCATCGTGCCGCTGTATGCGGTCGCCTGGGCCTACGGCCGGCTGGTGATGCCGCTGCTCGGTCTGCAGATGCCGGAGGGCGCGCAGTTTCACGCGCCGGTCATTCCGGACGACGCCGGTTTCAGCGGCTGGATGCATGCGCTGGCCGACTGGTTCTTCGCGCTCGGCGAGCCGCTGCTGATCGGTCTGCCGCTGCTGGCGCTGACGCTGGCCGGGCTCGGCTACGTGGCCGTGCTCGGCACCTGGCGCTGGCATCTGATCCGCAGCTGGCGCCGCCGCGCCGAGCGACGCCGAAAGCCATGACGCTCACACGCGAGAAATTCGCGCTCTATCAGCGCTTCGGCGGAGACCTCGACGCCCGCACGCGCGCGGCGCCCGACACGCGCACGCTGCTGTCCGACGAGGAGTGGGCGATGATCGACGACCTGCGCATGCAGATTGCCGTGGTCAGGTCGGGTCACGCGTCGGAAGCGTTCGCGACGACGGTGCAGCAGCGGCTGGACGAGATCGCGGACGCCGACCTGCGCGCTGCGTTGTGGGACAGCCGGTAACGTAGCGCCGCGCACCTTCGTCCGCCGGGTCGCAGCCAAGGCCGCTCCCACAGGGTTTGCGCTCGAGCAGTGGTCTGAGCCTGGAACAGGGTTCTGTGGGAGGGGTCTTCTGACCCCGACAGCAGCCTGTACCGAAGCCGGCGGACGGCGGCCGCCGTGTCGCGGCCAGGGCTGCTCCGACAGGAGGACCGCTGGCGGTCTTCCCGCGAGGCCGCTGCAGCCCGGGTCAGAACCGGCCGTCCACCAGCCTCACGGTGCGGTCGGTGCGCGCCGCCAGCCTTTCGTCGTGGGTGACGATGACGAAGCTGGTGCCGCGGGTGCGGCTCAGCGTCAGCATCAGGTCGAACACGCCGTCGGCGGTCCTGCTGTCGAGGTTGCCGGTCGGTTCGTCGGCCAGCACGCAGGCCGGTTGCGTCACCAGCGCACGGGCGATGGCGACACGCTGGCGCTCGCCGCCAGACAGTTCGCCCGGCTGGTGCTCGACGCGGTGCGCCAGGCCGACTTCGGCCAGCATGGCCGCGGCCGCCTCGCGCGCCTGGGCGCGCGTCTGCCGACGGATCATCAGCGGCATCGCCACGTTGTCCAGCGCCGAGAACTCGGCCAGCAGATGGTGGAACTGGTAGACGAAACCCAGCGAGCGGTTGCGCAGCGCACCGCGCGCCGCCTCGCCGAGCGACGAATAGTCCTGACCGAGCAGCGACACGCTGCCCGCGGTCGGCACGTCCAGCCCGCCCAGCAGGTGCAGCAGCGTGCTCTTGCCGGAGCCGCTGGCGCCGACGATGGCGACCCGCTCGCCGCGGATGACATCGAGGTCCACGCCGGACAGCACCGGCACCTCGACCTTGCCCTGATGGAATACCTTGGTCAGCCCGCGGCAGCTCAGCACGATGTCACTCATAGCGCAGCGCCTCCGCCGGTTGCACGCGCGACGCGCGCCAGCTCGGATACAGCGTGGCGACCAGGGTCAGCACACCGCCGATCAGCGTCACCGTCACGACGTCGCTCATCAGGATTTCCGACGGCAGCTCCGGAATGAAATACACCTCGGACGACCACAGCGACACGCCGACGATCTTCTCGATGGCGGGCACCACCACGTCGAGGTTGGCCGCCAGCAGCACGCCGCCGGCCACGCCGAGCAGCAGGCCGAAGCCGCCGATGATGGCGCCCTGCACGACGAACACCGCCATCATGCTGGCCGGGCTGGCGCCCAGCGTGCGCAGGATGGCGATGTCGGCCTGCTTGTCGGTCACCACCATGATGAGCATGGACACGATGTTGAAAGCAGCCACCGCGACGATGAGCGACAGGATGATGAACATCATGTTCTTCTCGATCGCGATGGCGCGGAAGAAGTTGGCGTGCTGGCGCGTCCAGTCGCCGACCAGCAGCTCCTGGCCGGACAGCTGGGCGTGCAGTTCGCGCGCCACGCGCGGCGCGTCGAACAGGTCGCCCAGCTTCAGGCGCACGCCGGACACGCGGTCTTCCATCCGGTACAGCGTCTGCGCGTCCTGCATGTGGATCAGCGCGAGGCTGGCGTCGTATTCGAAATGCCCGGCCTCGAACACGCCCACCACGGTGAACTGCTTCAGCCGCGGCAGCACCGCGGCCGGCGTCACCAGGCCCTGCGGCGCGATCAGCGTCACCTTGTCGCCCAGCTGCACCTGCAGCGCGCGCGCCAGCTCGATGCCCAGCACCACGCCGTAGCCACCGGGCTGCAGATCGGTCAGCTTGCCGGCGCGCATGTGCTGGCTGAAGTCGGCCACGCCGTCCTCGGCCGCCGGCAGCACGCCGCGCACCATGGCACCGCGCACCGTCTGGTCGAAGGACAGCATGGCCTGCTCGCTCACATAGGGCGCGGCCGCCTTGACCTCAGGGTTCTTCAGCACGGCGTCGGCCACCTGCTGCCAGTCGGCCAGTTCGTTGTCGTAGCCGGTCACCTGAATGTGCGAGGCGACGCCGAGGATGCGGGTGCGCAACTCCTTCTGGAATCCGTTCATCACCGACAGCACGGTGATCAGCGCCGCCACCCCGAGCGCCAGCCCGAAGGTGGAGATCAGGGAAATGAAGGAAATGAAGCCGTTGCGCCGTTTCGCCCGCACATAGCGCAGGCCGAGCAGGATTTCGTAGTTCATGGGGTCGGCATGGTACCGGATGGCGCCGCTGCGCCCGGTAAGGATGATGCGGCAGCGCCGCGTCGGATTCCGCCGACCTGCCGCCAATCTGTCACCGTCGCGGCACGACGCAAGCCGGGTAAACTCCCGGCCATGTCCCTGCATCTCGTCCTGCCCGGCCTGCTCTGGCCGTCGACTTCACCGCTGCCGCCCCCCCGCACCCCGGCGCTGTCGCTGCTGCTGGGCCGCGGTCGCCGGACCTCCCGGGCCGCGCGGGCGCCTGAACACCTGCTGGCCGAGCTGTTCGGCCTCGACGAGCGGGCGCCGCTCGGCGCGCTGCGCTGGGCCGGCACCGGCGAACCAACCGACACCCGCTGCTGGCTGGCGGCCGACGCCACTCACCTGCGCTTCGCGCGCGACGCACTGATGCTGACCGACCGCCCGGACGTCGCGCCGGACGCACAGGAGGCCGCCGCGCTGGCGGCGTCGTGGAACGCCCACTTCGCTAACGTCGGCTGGCTGCACCTGCCCTCCGGCGGCCACGGCCATCTGTCGCTGCTGGAGCCGCTGGACGTCGACACCGTGCCGCCGGGCGCCGCGCTCGGGCGCAAGATCGACGCCTCGATGCCGGCCGGTCGCGACGGCGGGAAGCTGCGCCAGTGGATGAACGAAACGCAGATGCTGTTCCACGCCCACCCGGTCAACGTCGCACGCGAAGAGGCGGGCCGGCCGGTCATCAACAGCCTGTGGTTCTGGGGCGCCGGCAGCCTGCCGGTACGCGCCGACATTCCCTGCATGCAGCTGTGGGCGGACGACCCGCTGGCGCACGGTCTGGCGCACGCCGCCGGCGTGCGGGCGGCGCCGCTGCCGGACAAGACCGGCGTCGCACTGCAGGAGGGCAACCTCGTACTGCTGCAGGACGCGCTGGCGCCCGCCCTCTACCTGGACGCCGCAGCCTGGACGCAGGCGGTCGAAGCGCTCGACCGCGACTGGATAGCGCCGGCACTCGACGCGCTGCGCCGCGGCGACGTGCAGTCGGTCACCGTGCGCCTCAGCGGCGACGAAGCCGCCGTCGCGGTGACCACCGAACGCCGCGACCTGTGGAAATTCTGGCGCCGCCCGCACCCCCTGACCCCCAGCCCCTAGTCCCTAGCCCCCAGCCCCTAACCCTAAAAACAGTGACCCTCATCCTGAACCGCCCCATCCCGACGCGCAGTTCCGCGCTGCTCGAACAGCAGGGCATCCATCCGCTGCTGGCCCGGCTGTATGCCGCGCGCGGCGTGCAGGACCGCAGCCAGATCGACTATTCGCTGAAGGCGCTGCTACCGCCGGACGCGCTGACCGGCACCGCCGAAGCGGCGCAGATGCTGGCCGACGCGATCGAGGCCGACGCGCGCCTGCTCATCGTCGCCGACTACGACTGCGACGGCGCCACCGCCTGCGCCATCGGCATCCGCGCGCTGCGGGCGATGGGCGCCAACGTGAGCTACCTGGTGCCCAACCGCTTCGAGTACGGCTACGGGCTGACGCCGGAAATCGTCGATCTCGCGGCGCACGCCGAGCCGGACATCATCATCACCGTGGACAACGGCATCGCCAGCGTCGAAGGCGTGGCACGGGCGAACGAACTGGGCATGTCGGTACTGGTGACCGACCATCACCTGCCGGGCGACGAACTGCCGCTGGCCGACGTGATCGTCAACCCGAACCAGCCGGGCTGCACCTTCCCGAGCAAGGCGATCGCCGGCTGCGGCGTCATGTTCTACGTGATGCTGGCGCTGCGCGCCGAGCTGCGCCGCCGCGGCGCCTTCGCCGGCCGCGAGGAGCCCAACCTCGGCAACCTGCTCGACCTGGTCGCGCTCGGCACCGTCGCCGACGTGGTCAAGCTCGACCACAACAACCGCGTACTGGTGACCCAGGGCATGCAGCGCATCCGCGGCGGCAAGCTCACGCCGGGCCTGCGCGCGCTGTTCGCCGCGGCCGGCCGCGAGCCGGAGCGGGCCACCTCCTTCGATCTCGGCTTCGCCATTGGCCCGCGTCTGAACGCGGCCGGCCGGCTGTCCGACATGTCGCTGGGCATCGAATGCCTGATCACCGACGATTTCGCGCGCGCGCTGTCACTGGCGCAGCAGCTGGACGCGATGAACCGCGAGCGGCGCGAGATCGAACAGGGCATGCAGGAAGAGGCGGAAGCCCAGCTGGCCGGCATCGACATCGGCGAGTCGACATCGCTGGCGCTGTTCCACCCGGACTGGCACCAGGGCGTGATCGGCATCGTCGCCTCGCGCGTCAAGGAACGCGCGCACCGGCCAACCATCGCCTTTGCGCGCGGCAACGAGGGCGAGATCAAGGGCTCCGGCCGCTCGATACCGGGACTGCACCTGCGCGACGCGCTCGATCTGGTGTCCAAGCGCGAACCCGGCCTGCTCATCCGCTTCGGAGGCCACGCGATGGCGGCCGGCCTGACCGTGCACGAGCACGATTTCGAGCGCTTCCGTGACGCCTTCGAACAGGCGGTCGCCGACATGGTGGAACCTTCGGCGCTGACCCGCACCATAGAAACCGACGGCGCGCTCGAAGCTTCGCTGATGAACCTGCACGCGGCCACCCTGATGGAAGCCGAAACCTGGGGCCAGGGCTTTCCGCCGCCTGTTTTCGCCGACCGTTTCGAAGTGCGCAACCAGCGTCTGCTGAAGGACAAGCACCTGAAACTGTCGCTGGCAAAGGACGGTAACGTGTTTGATGCAATATGGTTCAACCGCGCCGAACCACTGCCCGAAAGGGTGACCGCCGCCTACCGGCTGGACATCAACGAGTACCAGGGCGTGCGCCGTGTGCAGCTGATGGTGGAACACGCCGAACCGGCCTGATACGGACGGAGCGCCGGCGCGACCTTGCCCTGTCAGCGGCGGCGATCTTCCAGCGTTATCGCTGAAGACCTCAACGAAGGACGACGACCATGTCTCACGACCGCTTTTTCCGCCGCGAAATGAGCCGCCGCGACTTCCTGTGGCTGTCCGGCATCGCCGGCGCCGCAGTGACGCTGCCGCAGCTGTCCGGCTGTGCCACCGACCCGATCACCGGCCAGCAGGTGCTGGTCGGCCTGTCCGAGCAGGACGAGATCGGCATCGACCGCAAGCACTCGCCGCAGCAGTTCTCGTCCGACTACGGCGCGGTGCAGGACGCCGAACTGAACCGCTACGTGAACGACGTCGAACTGTCGCTGGCGAAAAACACGCACCGGCCCGATGTGCCCTACAGCGCGCGCGTCGTGAACGCCAACTACATCAACGCCTACACCTTCCCTGGCGGCAGCATGGCGTGCACGCGCGGCATCATGCTGGACATGGACAGCGAGGACGAGCTGGCCGCGCTGCTCGGCCACGAGACCGGGCACGTGAACGCGCGCCACAGCGCCAAGCAGGCCGGGCGCACGATGATGGCGCAGGTCGGCGCCACGGCGGTCAATGTGGCGGTGGCGATGTCCGACTATCGCGGCGCCGCGCCGCTCGCCAACATCGCCACCCAGGTCGGCGCCAGCGCGCTGCTGGCCGGCTACTCGCGCGCCGACGAACGGCAGGCCGACGCGCTCGGCATGGAGTACATGACGCGCGCCGGCTACAACCCGGACGGCATGGTGAATCTGATGGACATGCTGCGCAGCCAGCACAAGGAAAAACCCAGCCTGCTGCAGACCATGTTCTCATCGCACCCGATGTCGGACGAGCGCTACGCCACCGCCGAGCGCGAGGCGCTGGACACCTACGGCAGCCTGCGCAACAAGAAGCTGTCGCGCGAGCGCTACATGGACCACACGGCAGGCCTGCGCAAGCTGGCGCCGGCGATCAAGTCGCAGCAGGAAGGCGAGTCGCTGATGGCGAAGAAGTCGCTGGACGACGCCGAGACGCGCTTCGCGCAGTCGCTCAAGGTCGCGCCGGACGACTATTGCGGCAACGTGCTGATGGGCAAGTGCCTGCTGGCGCAGAAGCAGTACGCCGACGCCGACCGCCACTTCGCGCGCGCCGCCGAGGTGTATCCGGGCGAAGGTCAGGCCATGTACCAGCGCGGCGTGTCCAAGCTGGCACTGGGCCGGGCCCCGGAGGCGCTGGCCGCCTTCAACGCCTACGATCGCGTGCTGCCGGGCAACCCGACCACGCTTTTCCTTAAAGGCGTGGCCTACGAAACGATGCAGGACAAGCGCGCCGCCAGCCAGCACTACGCCGCCTACATCCGCAGCGGCAGCAAGGACGCACAGGCCAAGTTCGCCTACCAGCGGCTGCAGGCCTGGGGGGTCGTCAAGTAGCCCGACGCAGGCAGCGACGAGGATCTGCATACATTTGTGTCGGACACCGGATGAACGCGGCCAGCCGGTCGCACGCCGCGGCGCCGCAGGGCGCGGAGCGCCGGAAAAAGGGCATTCCGTCGTCACGCTGCAGTGCGCCTTGTGACGGATTCCCGGCAGGGTTAGCATCGCGCGGCGTCGTTTTTTGTCCGTTGCCGGCAACCCCCTGCAGCGGACAGTACGAAGCACCCACCACCACGAGGAGGAGCATCAACCATGTCAGAACAGAACAAGACGCAGTCGGCCCGCCGTAACTTCCTGGCCAAGGCTGCAGGCACCGCTGCCGGTACCGCGGCAATCGCCTTCCCCAGCATTTCCGTCGCCCAATCCCCGGTCACCCTGCGCTTCCAGTCGACCTGGCCGGCGAAGGACATCTTCCACGAATTCGCGCAGGACTACGCCAAGCTGGTCAATGACATGTCCGGTGGCCGCCTCAAGATCGATGTGCTGCCCGCCGGTTCGGTGGTGAAGGCATTCGACCTGCTGGACGCGGTCAACAAGGGCACGCTCGACGGCGGTCACGGCGTGATCGCCTACTGGTACGGCAAGAATTCCGCACTGGCGCTGTGGGGCTCCGGTCCGGCCTTCGGCATGGACGCCAACATGCTGCTGGCCTGGCACGAGTTCGGCGGCGGCAAGGCGCTGCTGGACGAGATCTACAAGAGCCTGAACATGGACGTCGTGTCCTACATGTACGGCCCGATGCCGACCCAGCCGCTGGGCTGGTTCAAGAAGCCGGTCACCAAGGCCGAGGACATGAAGGGCCTGAAGTTCCGCACCGTCGGCCTGTCGATCGACGTGTTCACCGACATGGGTGTGTCGGTCAATGCGCTGCCCGGCGGTGAAATCGTGCCGGCGATGGACCGCGGCCTGCTCGACGCGGCCGAGTTCAACAACGCCGCCTCCGACCAGGTGCTCGGCTTCCCCGACGTGTCCAAGGTGTGCATGCTGCAGAGCTTCCACCAGGCCTCGGAACAGTTCGAAATCCTGTTCAACAAGAAGCGCCTCGAAGCACTGCCTGCCGACCTGCGCGCCATCATCGCCAACGCGGTGCCGGCCGCTTCGGCCGAAATGTCGTGGAAGGCCATCGACCGCTACTCCACCGCCTACCAGGAAATGCAGGAGAAGCAGGGCGTCAAGTTCTACAAGACGCCGGATGCCATCCTGAAGGCGCAGCTCGCCGCCTGGGACAAGGTGACCGAGAAGAAGGCGGCCGAAAACCCGATGTTCAAGAAGGTGCTGGAATCGCAGCGCGCCTTCGCCCGTCGCACCGCGAAGTGGCAGAACGACACGACGGTGAACTTCAAGATGGCCTACGACCACTTCTTCTCGAAGAAGGGCTGAGGCCACACGCTGCAAACGAGCCGGCGTCTCCAAAAGGGGCGCCGGTTTTTTTGACGCCATTTTCCGGGACGGGCGCCCACAGGCGCCCGGCATATGCCATGCAAAAACTGCTGCTTCGCGTCGACCGGTTCAATACCTGGGTCGGCCATGCCTTCGCGTGGACCATCGTCGCACTGACCCTGCTCATCACCTGGGAGGTGTTCTCGCGCTACGCGCTGAACACGCCCCACGCCTGGGTATTCGACGCCACCTACATGCTCTACGGCGCGCTGTTCATGATGGCCGGCGCCTACACGCTGGCCACCAGCGGCCACGTGCGCGGCGATGTGCTGTACGGCTTCTTCGAGCCGCGCACGCAGGCCACGCTGGACCTCATCCTCTACTTCGTGTTCTTCATCCCCGGCGTGCTCGCATTGTGCTGGGCCGGCTGGGACTTCTTCACCGAGTCGATGGCGATCAACGAGCATTCGTCGGTCACCTCCGACGGTCCGCCGATCTACCCGTTCAAGGCCATCATCCCGCTGGCTGGCGCCGCGCTGATGCTGCAGGGCGTGGTTGAAATCCTGCGCTGCATCGTCTGCATCCAGCAGGGCGAATGGCCGTCGCGCACGCAGGACGTGGAAGAGGTGGACGTCGAGAAGCTGCGCCACATGGTGCACGCCGACTTGCCCGAGAACGAAAACGCAGGGAGTACGAAATGAAAAAGGAACTGCGATTCGGCTTCGGCCTGATGGCGATCATCATCGTCGCCACCGCCGTCCTGATGCCGGCGCCGTCGGAATGGACCGGCGGCCACCTCGGCCTGCTCATGCTGGCGCTGGTGGTCGTGGCCATCATGCTGGGCTTCCCGACCGCCTTTACGCTGATGGGCATGGGCGTGCTGTTCGCGTGGCTGGCCTACCGGATGCAGAACCCGGCCATCGCTACCCAGCAGACGCTGGACCTGATGGTGCAGCGCGCCTTCTCGGTCATGACCAATGACGTGCTGATCTCGATCCCGCTGTTCGTCTTCATGGGCTATCTGGTCGAGCGCGCCAACCTGATCGAGAAGCTGTTCAAGAGCCTGCATCTGGCGATGGCCCGCATCCCGGGGTCACTGGCGGTGGCGACGCTCGTCACCTGCGCCATCTTCGCCACGGCCACCGGCATCGTCGGCGCGGTGGTGACACTGATGGGCCTGCTGGCGCTGCCTGCCATGCTGCGCTCCGGCTACGACATCCGGCTGTCCGCCGGCGTCATCACGGCCGGCGGCTGCCTGGGCATCCTGATCCCGCCGTCGGTCATGCTCATCGTCTATGGCGCGACCGCCGGCGTATCGGTGGTGAAGCTCTATGCCGGCGCCTTCTTCCCGGGCCTGATGCTGGCCAGCCTCTACATGCTGTACGTGATCATCGTCGCCAAGCTGCGTCCGGACATGGCACCTCCGCTGCCGGATTCCGAGCGTCAGGTGAAGCTGCCGCCGACGGCGGCCAGCGTGGCAAGCCAGTACGGCCGCCGTGCGGTACCGGCGCTGCTCGCCGCACTGAAGGGCCCGCGCAACGCCGAAGCCTCTACCGGCTCGCTGGTGAGCCAGCTCGGCATTGCCCTGCTGCCGCTGATCGTCGCCGCGATCGCGCTGACCGCCATCCACGGCTCGCTGACCGCACCGAAGGCGGTGGCCGACGCGCTGCCGGACAGCATGCAGTCCTTCGACAGCGGCTACTCGACCAGCGACCTGGCGGAGCCGCCGGCTGACGAAGGAGGCCTGCAGGAACCGCCGGCGGAAGAGGGTCTGCAGGAGCCGCCGAAGGAAGGCGGCGACCTGGCCGAGCCGCCGGCCGCCGAACCAGTCGCCAAGGATGCCGCTGCGCCGCCGGCCGCCGAACCCGCCGCCGCGCCAGCGGAAGCACTGGCCGCGCCGCTGAGCTTCTGGATCGCTGTCATCGTCTGCGCCGTGCTGCTGCTCGGCTACTACGCGATGCTCAGCTTCGAGCGGCTGGAAATCTTCAAGATGCTGCTGTCGTCCTTCTTCCCGCTGGCCATCCTGATCCTGGCGGTGCTCGGCACCATCGTGTTCGGTCTTGCCACGCCAACCGAGGCGGCGGCGATCGGCGCCTTCGGCGGCGCCCTGCTGGCGGCAGCCTACGGCCAGCTGAACATGGGGGTGATCAAGGAGTCGGTTTTTCTGACCGCCAAGACCTCGGCCATGGTGTGCTGGCTGTTCGTCGGCAGCGCCATCTTCTCGGCGGCGTTCGCGCTGCTGGGCGGTCAGGAGCTGGTGGAGAAGTTCGTGCTGTCGATGGACCTGACGCCCATCCAGTTCATGATCCTGGCGCAGTTCATCATCTTCATCCTGGGCTGGCCGCTGGAATGGACAGAGATCATCGTCATCTTCATGCCGATCTTCATCCCGCTGCTGGCGCACTTCAACATCGACCCGCTGTTCTTCGGCCTGCTGGTGGCAATGAACCTGCAGACGGCCTTCCTGTCGCCGCCGGTCGCGATGTCGGCCTTCTACCTGAAGGGCGTGGCACCGCCGCATGTGACGCTGAACCAGATCTTCGCCGGCATGATGCCCTTCATGGGCATACAGGTGATCGCGCTGATCCTGCTCTATCTGTTCCCGGGCATCGGCATGTGGCTGCCCAACTATCTGTATAACTGAGTGCAGCGGTACAGATAGACGGACCACGGCGCTTCGGCGCCGTGGTCTTTTTTTGCACTGCCGTAGAATCGTCCCGATGCTCTCTTCCGAACAGACCCGCCTGCTGATCCGGCTCCGCTGGACCGCTTTCTTCCTGCTCGCCGGCGCCTACGTGCTGGTGTTCTTCCACCGCACCGCGCCGGCAGCCATCGCCGGCGAACTGGCGCGCGACTTCAACGTCGGCCCGGCCTCGCTCGGTGCGCTGGCCTCCAGCTACTTCTGGATCTACATGGTGATGCAGATTCCGACCGGGGTACTCGCCGACACGCTGGGCCCGCGGCGCATCGTCGCGCTCGGCGGCGTGATCGCCGGCATCGGCTCGATCACCTTCGCGCTTGCCGACACGCTGTGGGTGGCAGTGATCGGGCGCACGCTGGTCGGCCTCGGCGTGTCCTTCCCCTTCATCGCCCTGCTCAAGATCAACGCTGCGTGGTTTCCGGAAAGCCGCTTCGCCACGCTGAACGGCGTCACCATGTTCATCGGCAATCTGGGCGCCGCCAGCGCAGCCTTGCCGCTGGCCTGGGTGGTGACGCTGGTGTCCTGGCGCACGGTATTCGTCGCACTCGGCCTGCTGTCCATGCTGCTGGCGCTGGTGACCTGGCTGCGCGTGCGCGACCGGCCGGAAGATGCCGGCCTGCCGACGATGCGCGAACTGGACGGCAAGCCGGCGCACGCGCCGCTGCCGGTCGGCGACTGGAAGGCCGGTCTGGCACAGGTCGCGCGCAACCGCGCCAGCTGGCCCGGTCTGTTCGTCAATGCCGGCATCGCCGGCAGCCTGTTTTCGTTCGCCGGTCTGTGGGGCGTGCCCTACCTGATGGCGGCGCACGGCATGGAACGCGCAGTCGCCGCGCAGCACACCACGCTGCTGCTGGTCATTTTCGCCTGCAGCTGCCTGGGCATCGGCCGGCTGTCCGATCACCTGCGCCGGCGCAAGCCGGTCATGCTGAGCTATGCGGCGCTCTACGTCGCCGGCTGGCTGCCCTTCGTGCTCGCCGACGGCGCGCTGCCGCCACTGGCGACCTACGCCACCTGTGCGCTGATCGGTGTTTCCGCCGCCGCTTTCTCGCTGACCTGGGCCTGTGCGAAGGAAGTGAATCCGCCCGCGCTGTCCGGCATGGCGACCAGCCTGGTCAATGTCGGCTGCTTTCTTGGTGCGGCACTGCTGCAGCCGCTGGTCGGCTGGGTGATCGAGCTGTATTCGCCGTCGATCGCCGAAGCGACGCACGAAGCGGTGACCATGGGCATACGGGTGCTCGCTGTCGCCGCGCTGGGTGGCTTCGTCGCCGCCTGCTTCATCCGCGAAACCGGCGGCCGCAACCTGACGGAGTCGCACGGATGAATGCGCTGGTCGGCCTGATGGTGCAGGTAATGCTGCCGCTGTCGCTGCTGGTGGCGGCCGGCGGCTGGTGGGCGGCGCGCATGGGTGAAGGACGCGACGCCGACGTGCTGCGTGCGCAGCTGAACCGGCTGGTGCTCTACGTGTTCTACCCGGCCATTCTGTTCGCGGTGGCGGCCAGCACGCCGATCAGCCTGGACCTGCTGACCGTACCCTTCCTGGTCGGCGTCGGCACGCTGGCCAACGGCGCCCTGCTCTATCTGCTGCTGTGGAAGACGCGACTCGGGGCGAAGCTGCACGACACCACGCGCGCCGCCATCATGCTCGGCGGCATGTTCGGCAACACCTTCAACGTCGGCGCGCCGGTGCTGGAGTTCTTCTTCGGCAATGGCGCGATGCGCTACGCCATCTTCAACGACATGTTCATGACCATGCCCTTCGTGTGGACGCTGGGCGTGTGGATCGCCACCCGCCTCGGTTCGCACGCCGAAGGCGAACGGCCGGACGTGCTGCGCACCGTGCTGATGATGCCGCCGATCTGGGCCTTCGTGCTCGGCCTCGGCGCGCAATACACCGGGCTGGCCTACCCGCCGCTGGTACAGGCGGCGCGCTTCATCGGCCAGGCGGCGATTCCGGTCATCATTTTCGTGCTGGGCATGACCATTCCGTGGCGCCGGCTGGTGCCGCGCACCGAAATCCTGGTCGCCTCCGGCGTCAAGCTGCTGGTCGCGCCGCTGCTGATCTGGGGGCTGGTGCTGCTGGTGTCCGATACGCCGAACGAGGCACAGCGCGCATCGCTGGTCGAGTGCGCCACGCCCACCTTCATGACCTCGCTGCTGCTGGCCGAGCGCTTCAAGATCGACGCCGCGGCGTCGGCGCTGCTGATCGGCTGGAGCACGCTGCTGTTCTGGCTTTCGCTGCCGCTGCTGATGGGGCTGGGCCTGTTCGGCTGACGCCCGCTGCCGGCGCCTTACCGCCGCGACGGCGTGCTGCAGCGGGCCAAGGCAGACTTTGCGCCATCGTCGCCTGGATCGATCAGCGGCAGCAGCGCGGCCAGCGGATTCACCAGTGCCAGCGCCGCCGCCGGCAGCAGACGGGCCAGCAGAGGACCTTTTTCGAGCGACACCTCAGGCTGGGCGAAACGGCCGGTGATCCGCACCGGCGTGCGCAGGCTGAGCGGCGATACGTCCTTCGGCGCAGCGCGCGCCACCAGGTCCAGCCTTTCGTCGACCAGCGACAGCGAACCGTCGACGCCGAGCGTCGAATCCGCCGTGTCGACGCGCGCGCCCGCGACCGTCACGCGGCCCTTGCGCACCTGCAGATCGGCGACGCCGCAGGTCACCGGGAGTGCGGCGTCGCCGCTGAGCATGACGCCCAGCGCCTGCGCGACATCGATGCCGGCCGCTTCCACCGCCAGGTGCGACACACGGCCCTGCGTCCACACCAGCGCCGCGTGACCGTCGGACGACGCCAGCAGTTCGGCGGTTGAACGCCCCTGACCGCGCAGTTCGATACGGCCACCGACCCGTCCAGCGACGTAGGGCGGCGCACCGTCGGCGCGCGGCTGTCGTATCCACTCCTCCAGCCGCAGCCCGCCGCCGCGCAACTGCACGTGCCACTGCGCAATGTCGGCACGACCGTCGAGACCGATGCGACCGGTGAGCCAGCCGTGCGCGAGCCGTGCTTCGATGTCGCGGATGTCGAGCACGCCATCGGCAAGGCGCAGGCTGCCGCGCAACGGTGCAATCGCCTGCAGCGAGTCGCTGCCCGATTCGAAGCGCTCAATGTCGATGCGGATGTCGGCATTCATGGCGCGCAAGGACGGCAGATCGAAGTGGCGGTCCGGCAAGACGCGTCCGTTGCGCCGCGCAGAGGACTGCTCGCCCTCGGGTACGCCCACCGCCGGACCGAGATCGGCCAGCCAGAGTACGCTGCCATTCAGCGTGCCGCCCAACCAGGGCAGCCCGTCGCGCCCCGTCTCATAGCGGAACTGGCCCGCCAGCCGGCTGCGGCCGATTCTTGCGGTGTCGATCGCCGTCTGCCAGGCATCGGGCTTGCGCTGCAGTCTGCCCTTCAGCGAGAACGCGGAGGTCGATGGCAAGGTCATCGCGAGGGCGTCGCCCAGCGCCGCGAGCGAAGGGCCGCTCACCGTGTAGCGCCCGTCCAGTCCGCGCTGCGTCAGCAGATCCTGCACCCGACCGTCGAACGACAGTGCGGCACGACCAAGCTTCAGCGCCAGCGTGATCGGCACGGCCGGTACATCGTCTTCGCCGGACAACCAGGGCAGAGTGGATCCGGTGCTCAGGGTCGCCGTCAGCGGCGACTGCCGATAACGGCCGTCGATGATCGCCCGGATGCCACGGTCGTCCCGCGCGTCGCCGGCCCGCTCGCTGCCATCGCGCATCGAGAAGTTCGCCGTCAGTGCCAGCGTGAGCGGCGCATCGTCGACCACGAGACGCCCCTGCGTCACTTCGACGTGTGCCGGCTGCACCCAATCCAGCAGTGGTCGGGCCGGTTCATTGCCCGTTCGCTCGAACTGCCAGTTGGCGCGGCCGTCATCGCCGCGGGCGAGGTGGAGCTCCAGCCCTTCGGCGACCAGGCTCTCGATGCGCAGCGGCGCGCCGCGCAACACGCGGAACACGTCCGTATAGCGCAGCTTCAGACGGGCTTCACGGGCATCCATCAGCGCCGGTCGCGGCGCCCATTTGGGACCGCCGATGCGCAGACGGTCGACGCGAAGGTCGACGCCACCGAGAAGTCGGAGCGCGAAGGTGTCGCGCCCGCCGAGGTCCACCGGGCGGGCGACTGCAGCCGTCAGCCAGCGCTCGGCCGGCTCCGCCAGAAAGAACCAGCCACGCCATTCGCTCCATGCGAACAGCGTGGCCAGCAGACAGCAGGTGGCAAGGAAGAGACGGCAGGCCAGGCCTGCCGCGGTGGAACGCGCGCTCATCTGCCTCTCCGGCTCGCCGCGTTCCCGCTCACGCATCAGCTCTGCTTGGCGCGGATCTGGATCGCGTTCTTGACCGACTTGGCGCCCTTGACGCTCTTGGCGATGCGCTCGGCCTCGGCCTTTTCGGTGGCGTCCTTGGCGAAGCCGGACAGCATCACCTCGCCGTTCAGCGTTTCGACGCTGATGGCCGACGCGTCGACCGCCTTGGATTCAACGAACTTGGCCTTCACCGACGCGGTGACGGTCGCGTCGTCGATGTATTCACCGACCGAGGACTGGTCGCGCGTGACGGCGCAGCCCGGCAGCACGGTCAGGGCAGCCAGGGCGGAGAAGGCGGTGGCGAGCATGAGATTGGAACGCATGATGGACTCCCTTGTAATGAACGCTGGTCGCCGGTCGCGACCGCTGCGCAATGAACGGAACCGATCTCGACGGCGCCCGGAACCGGGCAGAAGTCATGCATCCGTCAAGTCGATGACTGCAGTCTAGGGGGGACGCATCGGCCCGCCCGTCGGACAAGCGCCGTCCGCCGTGTAGGACAGCGCCGTCCTACCACCAGCGTTCGAACAGCCGCGCTGCGCGCTCCTGCAGACGCGGCCACAGCGGTCGTCTGCGCCAGGTCTGCGCGTCGATCGTCTGCGACGCAGCGACGTCGCGCTCGAACATGCGCGTCATCGCATCGCCGAAGTCCTCGCCGAACACCACCGCATTGACCTCGTTGTTGGCGACGAAGCTGCGCCAGTCCATATTGCTGGAACCGACCGTGGACACCACGCCGTCGATGACCGCCGTCTTCGAGTGCAGCACCGCGTCCTGCAGTTCATGAATGCGCACGCCGGCGTCGAGCAGTTCCTGGTAATAGCTGCGGCCGGCATGCAGCACCGGCGAGAAGTCGCTGACCGACGGCAGTACCAGCTGCACGTCGACACCGCGCCGTGCCGCGTCGGCCAGCGCGTCGACCATGTCCTGGCCAGGCGCGAAATAGGCCATGGTCAGATGCACGCTGCGGCTGGCGGCGTCGATCGCGGTGAGCAGCAGGGTGTAGATGCGGTTCTGTCCGTCGTCCGGCGACGACGGCACGATGCGCACCGCGTGCGGGCCTGCGGCCTTGCCGGCCGCCTGCTCGACGGGCGGAGGAAGTGCCGGCTCGCAGCGCTGGTTGCGCCAGGTGTCGCGTACCAGCTCGTCGAGCGCCGCGGCGGCCGGGCCGCGCAGTTCGATCTGCGTATCGCGCCAGCCGTTCTGCTCCGGTGCGCGCGACTTCCTGCCGAACGAACCGGAAGAATAGACGGCGCTGATGTTGATGCCGCCGGTAAAGGCGACTTCCCGATCCACCACCAGAATCTTGCGGTGATCGCGGTGAGTGATGTCCTGATAGCGGCGCTTGCGCAGCGGCGACAGCGGATTGAATTCGCAGACGGCGACGCCGGCCGCGCGCAGCACTTCGAAATAGTCGCCACTTGTGCCGATGGAGCCGACCGCGTCATGGATCAGCGCGACCGACACGCCCTCGGCACGCTTGCGCACCAGCAGCGCGGCGAGATCCTGCGCGATCTTCGCGTCATCGATGATGTAGCTTTCGAGCAGGATGGAGCTGCGCGCGCGCGCGATCGCGCCGAACATCGCATCGAAGGTGGCCGGCCCGTCGATCAGCAGACGGGCGGCGTTGCCCGCGTACAGGTCGACGTCACCGAACTCGGCCATCGCGGCGAGCTGGCGCTTCAGCGGCGAACCGGCGCCCTCGCGGCCGATGCGCTCGACCAGTCGCGCGCGCTGATCGTGGTCGAGCCGTCCGCGCGGCCCGGTCACGTCCATCTTCGCAACCACCTGGCGTGCAGCCGGAGCCGGGCCTTCCGCCTTCGTCTGCAGCGTGCGCGCGGACGGCAGCGACGCCGCGCATCCGGCCACGCAGATCGCCAGCGCCGCGAGCAGCGGCCGGCCGCGACGCCTCGACGCGCACATGACCGTGGTCAGCGCTGCAGCGGACAGGCGGCTGCAGGCAGTTGCAAGGACGGGATGAGGAAGGGCAGCGCGCATTCGCAGCCCCACAGCGCCTGCACGTCGTCGCTGTCGGCAGCGGGGCGGAGCGTCGGCTGTTCGAGTTCGGTCGTCATGCTGTTCATCGGCGATCTCCTCCAGAAGCGATTCGACAGCGGCCGCGTTGCCGCGTCGTGCAGCCACTGTACGGAGCGCGGGCGCCGCATCGTGTCGGCGGAGACCGGGCCGCGTGTAGGAATTCATCCCGGTCCGCGTACGCGACCGTCGTTCGCTGGGACAATCGAGGAACTTCCCTGCGCAAGTTCCGCCCCACTGCCATGCTGCTGAACGATTCAACGCTGCTGCACACCCACTGCCTGATCGCTGGCGTCTGGACGCACGCCGACGACGAAGGCGTGATCGAAGTACGCAATCCGGCCAGCGGCGCGCTGCTTGCGACCGTGCCGCGCTGCGGTGTCGCGGAAACACGGCGCGCCATCGACGCCGCCCACGGCGCCCTGCCGGCCTGGCGCGCGCTCGGCGCACACGAGCGCGCACACCGGCTGCGTGCGTGGTTCGCGCTGATCAACCAGCACGCGGACGATCTGGCGCGGCTGATCACCGCCGAGGGCGGCAAGCCGCTGCACGAGGCGCGCGGCGAGGTGCGCTACGGCGCCTCCTTCGTCGAGTGGTTCGCCGAGGAGGCGAAACGCACTTACGGTGAAACCATCCCGTCGCCGGATCCCGGCCAGCGTCTGCTGGTGATCAAGCAGCCGGTCGGCGTCTGCGCAGCGATCACGCCGTGGAACTTCCCGCTCGCGATGGTCACGCGCAAGGCAGCGCCGGCGCTGGCTGCCGGCTGCACCGTGGTGCTCAAGCCTGCCGAAGCGACGCCGCTGACCGCGTTGGCGCTGGCCGATCTGGCGCTGCGCGCCGGCATCCCGCCCGGCGTGCTCAATGTGCTCACCGGCGAGCCGGCCGACATCGGCGGCGAGCTGTGTGCGCATCCCCGGGTGCGCAAGCTGTCCTTCACCGGTTCGACCGCCGTCGGGCGTTTGCTGATGACGCAGTGCGCGCCGACGCTGAAGAGGCTGTCGCTCGAACTGGGCGGCAATGCGCCCTTCATCGTGTTCGACGACGCCGACCTCGAACTCGCTGTCGACGCGGCCATCGCCGCGAAGTACCGCAACAGCGGCCAGACCTGCGTCTGCGTGAACCGCTTCATCGTGCAGTCGGGCATACACGACGCATTCGCCGCCCAACTGGCCGCACGGACGGCGCAGCTGAAGGTCGGCGATGGCATGGAGGACGGCGTTCAGCAGGGCCCGCTGATCAATGCGGCCGCGGTCAGCCGGGTCGAGGAACAGGTGGCCGACGCCATCGCGCGCGGCGCCACCGCACTGTGCGGCGGACGCCGTCACGCACTCGGCGGCAACTTCTTCGAACCGTCGGTGCTGGTCGGCGCCCGGCCCGACATGGTGCTGGCGCACGAGGAAACCTTCGGGCCGCTGGCGCCGGTGTTCCGCTTCGACAGCGAGGACGAGGCGATCGCGCTCGCCAACGACACCGAATCCGGTCTCGCCGGCTACTTCTTCACGCGCGACATCGACCGCGCCTGGCGCGTTGCCGAAGCACTGGAGTGCGGCATGGTGGGCATCAACACCGGCCGGCTGTCGAACGAGGTGGCGCCGTTCGGCGGCATCAAGCAGTCCGGCTTCGGTCGAGAAGGTTCCCGCTACGGCATCGAGGAATACCTGGACATCAAGTACCTGTGCTTCGGCAAAGGCCGTTGAGCGCGGATCAGACCGCGTCGTAACCGGCCGCCTCGACCGTCTCCAGTAGACGCTCACGCGGGAGCGCCGCGTCGTGCTCGATCTCCGCGTCGCCGTGTTCGAAATGCACGATCACGCGCCCTACCCCCGGCAACGCGGCGAGCGTGGCTTCGAGGCCCGCCACGCATTTCCTGCAACGCATGCCGACGATGCGGATGCGTGTGCGCACGATTGCCTCAGGCGCGCAGCGAGAAGGGGTTGAAGTCGGTATCGCGGTCATAGTAGTCCTCGTTCTCGGCCCGCTTCAGCCAGGCAACGATGCGATAGGTGAGCGGCGTGAAGGCGACTTCGACCCCGACCTTGGCGACGAACTGGGCCAGCATGACCGCGGGCAGCTGTTCGTCCGGAATGATGCCGGTGCCCCAGAAGGCGAGCGGGTAGAACAGCAGCGAATCGACGCCTTCGCCGAACAGCGTCGACCCTATCGTGCGCATCCACAGCCGGCGCCCGGCCATCCACAGCTTCATCTTGGCCAGCACGAAGGAATTGACGAACTCGCCGCAGCAGAAGGCGATCAGCGACGCGATGGACACGCGCCAGGCCGAACCGAAGGCGACTTCGTACGCCTGCTGGTTGTGCCAGAACGGCGCTGGCGGCAGCGCCACCACCACCGCCGCCATCGTCGAGGCGAAGGCGAGCGCGGCAAAGCCGGTCCAGATGACGCGACGCGAACGCGCGTAGCCATAGACCTCGGTCAGGATGTCGCCGAACACATAGCTGATCGGAAAGAACAGCACGCCGGCACCGAAGGTGAGCGTGCCGAGCAGTGGCGCGTCGACCTGCGCGATCTTGGCCGGGCCGATCAGGTTGGAACAGACGAGCACGGTCACGAAGGCGACCATGACCCAGTCGTAGTAGCGGTATTGGCGTGCGGTCACGTGCGCGGCCCGATGAATGCAGACCGCGATTGTGCATCGCCACAGGCGGTCCGTCAGCCCGGACCGCGCAGGACTCAGACGCTTTCGAGGAAGCCCAGGTGGAAGGCCGACACGCGGTCGAGGCCGATGCGACAGACGACCGACTCATTGGCCGGCACCGGGTCCTGCCCAGGGGTGAAATACATCGCGTCACGCAGATGGATGAAGGCGCGCGCTCCGTCGTCGGTCGGCGAGCCCGCCGCCAGCGCATCCTTGATGCCCTGTTCGATCGACGACGTCAGGACGTGGTGCTGCATGTACTGCGCCCGGCTGATGACGAAACCGGAGATGAGGAAGCCGTCGACCACGAGCGTGACCGCCGTTTCAAGCTGATTCTCGGATTCGGCGAACTTGACGATGAGTTCGAGTATCGGGTCTTGCATGGCGCCTCCTTGATGAGGGGTTCGTGATCAGCTTCTGCCGCATCCCAAGAGTACTCCGCAGCAGCGCGCAGAACCATCAGCCCGGAAACTCAGGCTGACTGGCTCTCGTCAGCGCCGGCTTCGGGCGGAGGAGGCAGGATGAACCCGGCAAGACGACGGGCCTGCATCACCATGATCGCACCGACAGCAAGCTGTGCCAGCGCCGCAGTTCCGCTCACGTGGGCATCAGCGCTCAGGTCGCTCAGCTGATAGCCGTTCCGCAGAAAGTGCACCGCGCTGATTGCATAGGTCAGAGCAGGCTCGAGTGCCTTGAGCCCGATCACCGCCAGTCCGACCGTCACGCAGGCGACGACGATCACCTGTTGCCCGTTCAGCGTGAGCCGGTTGTCGTGGTGAGTGCGCGGTACGAGCCGATGTGCAAGCGCCATCGGAAACAACCACATGGATACCGCGACGACTGAGAACAGCGCGGCGAACATCAGGTACAAATCGTTCATGCCGGCATTGCTGCTGTCGCGCACGGCATACGCGATACCGAACATCTGGATCACCCAGACGCCCAGCCAGATGGCAAAGAGTCTGACCGCGAGACCGACGATCTGTTGTGGGGTCATCGATAAGAACCGGGACGAAAGAACGGCACCGATTGTCATATGACGGACACGCACCCACAAGCGGTTTTCCGGCAGCACGAAAGAAAATACCGCGCGCCGCTCTCGCGGACACGCGGTTCTGCCGGCGGTGGAACAGGATCAGCTTAGCGCCTTGATGTGGCCAATCATTTCCGCCACCACGCCCTGCGCCGAGCCGTAGCAGAGGCGGCAGTTATCCTCGAAGAACAGCGCGTTCTCGATGCCGGAATAGCCGTCGCCCTTGCCGCGCTTGATCACGCTGACGTTCTGCGCCTTGTCGGCATTGAGAATCGGCATGCCGCAGATCGGGCTGGTCTTGTCGGTACGGACGACCGGGTTCACCACGTCGTTTGCACCGATCACCAGCGCCACGTCAGCCTGCGAGAACTCCTAACAGGCAGGCCACAGGGCCCGCCTTGGCACGTCGGGCCGGGCCTTCCGGCCCGACACCGTGTCCGATCAACTCTTGAGCGCCACCAGGATCTCGTCGAGCATCTTCTTGGCGTCGCCGAACAGCATGCGGTTGTTGTCCTTGTAGAACAGCGGGTTGTCCACGCCCGCGTAGCCGCTGGCCATGGAGCGCTTCATGACGATGCTGGTGCGGGCCTTCCAGACTTCGAGCACCGGCATGCCGGCGATCGGACTGGTCGGATCGTCCTGCGCGGCCGGGTTGACGATGTCGTTGGCGCCAATGACCATGGCCACGTCGGTGTCCGGGAAGTCCTCGTTGAGTTCGTCCATCTCGAAGACGATGTCGTAGGGCACCTTGGCTTCGGCCAGCAGCACGTTCATGTGGCCTGGCATGCGGCCGGCCACCGGGTGGATGCCGAAGCGCACGTTCACGCCCTTCTCGCGCAGGGTGCGGGTGATCTCGAACACCGTGTGCTGGGCCTGGGCGACGGCCATGCCGTAGCCGGGAACGATGATCACGTTCTTGGCCTCGCGCAGCATCTCGGCGGTCTCGGTGGCGCTGACGGGCGTCACCTCGCCCTGGGGCTCGGCGGCAGCGCCGTCGGCCTTGGCGGCCGGCTTGCCTGCGCCACTGCCGAAGCCACCGGCGATCACGCTGATGAAGTTGCGGTTCATCGCGTTGCACATGATGTAGGACAGGATGGCGCCCGATGAGCCGACCAGCGCACCGGTGACGATCAGCAGGTCGTTGCTGAGCATGAAGCCGGTGGCGGCTGCCGCCCAGCCCGAATAGCTGTTGAGCATGGACACGACCACCGGCATGTCGGCGCCGCCGATGGCCATGACCATGTGCACGCCGAACAGCAGCGCGATCACCGTCATCACGATCAGCGGCGTCATGCCGCTCTGCACGTCGTGCGCGTTCAGGAAAACCCGGCCGAACCCGATCACCACCAGCAGCGCGATCAGGTTGAGCCAGTGACGCGCAGGCAGCAGCAGGGGCTTGCCGCCGATCTTTCCGTTGAGCTTGCCGAAGGCAATCAGCGAACCTGAGAAGGTGACCGCACCGATGAGGATGCCCACGTAGATTTCGACTTCGTGGATGACTTTCTCGACGCCTTCGAGTTGCAGCGACGTGTCGACATAGCTGGCGAAGCCGACCAGGCAAGCGGCCAGACCGACCAGGCTGTGCATCAGCGCGACCAGCTCGGGCATCTGGGTCATCTTGACCGTTTTCGCGGCGTACAGGCCGATGCTGCCGCCCACCACCAGCGCGCCGACGATCCAGGGAATGCCGGCGGGTGAAACGCGCGGCCCGAAGACCGTGGCGAGCACGGCCAGCGCCATGCCGACCATGCCGTACAGATTGCCGCGGCGCGATGATTCGGGGTTGGACAGGCCGCCAAGACTGAGGATGAACAGGATGGCGGCTCCGAGGTAGGCCACCGTGGCAAGGCTTTGGGACATGGGTGTCTCGTCTCTTTCTTGTCTTGATCGGTCGGGGACGGAGCCGAAGGTCCGTCCCCGGGGTCCTTACTTCTGGAACATCGCCAGCATGCGGCGCGTCACGGCAAAGCCGCCGAACATGTTGATCGCGGTCAGCACGATGCCGGCGAAGGCGAGCCAGAGGATGAGCTGGTCCGGTCGGCCGTTCGCACCGGCATCGGGCGGCGCGATCTGGATCAGCGCACCGATGACGATGATGCTGGAGATGGCGTTGGTCACGCTCATCAGCGGCGTGTGCAGCGCGGGCGTGACGTTCCAGACGACCATGTAGCCGATGAAGCAGGCCAGCACGAACACCGTGAAGTGGCCCAGGAACGCGGCCGGCGCGAACGAACCGATGGCCCCGAACACCAGAGCCCCCACGGCGAAGATGATGGCCAGCGTCTTGGCGGGCATCGGGCCGCCGGGGCCGTGCCCATGACCGCTCTTCTTTTCAACCGCTGCGGCGGCCGGCTTGGGCGCGGGCTTCGGAGCGGCGGCGATGGGCGGTGCCGGCCAGGTGATCTCGCCGTCCTTGATCACGGTCAGACCACGGATGGCATCGTCGTCCATGTTGACGTTGATGACACCGTCCTTGGTCTTGCACAGCTCTTCGGTCAGGCGGAACAGGTTGGTGCCATAAAGCGTGGACGACTGGCGTGCCATGCGTGAGGCCAGGTCGGTGAAGCCGACAATGGTCACGCCGTGCTTGACGACGGCCTTGCCCGGCTCGGTCAGTTCGCAGTTGCCGCCCTGCTCCGCCGCCATGTCGACGATCACGCTGCCGGGCTTCATGCTCTTGACCATCTCGGCCGTGATCAGGCGCGGCGCGGGTTTGCCGGGGATCAGCGCGGTCGTGATGATGATGTCGCACTCCTTGGCCTGCTGCGCGTACATCTCGCGCTGCGCGGCCTGGAAGCCTTCGCTCATGACTTTGGCGTAGCCGCCACCGCCCGAGCCCTCTTCCTCGTAATCGACCTTGACGAACTCGCCACCCAGCGAGACGACCTGGTCGGCCACCTCGGCGCGGGTGTCGTTGGCGCGCACGATTGCGCCCAGGCTGGCCGCCGCACCAATCGCGGCCAGCCCCGCCACACCGGCACCGGCAATGAACACCTTGGCCGGCGGCACCTTGCCCGCGGCGGTGATCTGGCCATTGAAGAAGCGCCCGAAGGCGTTGGCCGCCTCGACCACCGCGCGGTAGCCACTGACGCCGGCCATGGAGGTCAGCGCGTCCATCTTCTGCGCGCGGCTGAGCGTGCGCGGCAGCGCGTCGATGGCCAGCACGGTGACCTTTTTCGCCGCCAGCTGCTGCATCAACTCCGGGTTCTGCGCCGGCCAGACGAAGCCGATCAGGGTCTGCCCTTCGTGCATCAGCGCCACCTCGTCGGCGGTCGGCGGACGCACCTTGAACACGATGTCGGCGCTGCTCCACAGCTCGGTCGCAGAGCCGGCGATGCTGGCGCCCGCTTCGCGGTAGGCGTCATCGGACAGGTCGGCCAGATCACCCGCGCCGGTCTCCACGACGACGCCAAAACCCAGCTTGGCCAGTTTGGTCACCACGTCTGGCACGGTGGCCACGCGCTTTTCGCCCGGGAAGATCTCTCGGGGGACGCCGATGCGCTGCGGCGTGGGGGCTGCCGCGCTGGCCGCGGCGTTGTCGTTCGATGCGCCAGAACTCATGGGTAGGTCCTCGGTCGGTTTGTTGGAATTTGGTCAGTTGCTGCGCGATGGGCGTATCAGGGAGCGGAAGCAGTGGCGGAACCGTCGGCCTGCGCCGAACACTGAAGACGCTGCCCGTCGCGGCCTTGTGCAGTTGGCGCCCTCAGCGCATGCTGGCGGCGGACACGCCCTTCGGCAGCCGTTCTGTCGATGGCCCAGAGGTGCCGGGGATCACGGGCAAGGCTTCGGGCACCACAAGGCCATCAAATCCACGAAGGCGGCGTTGTAAGGATCGTACCCTCCCCTGTTCGAAAACGGCCCCTGGCCGCACATGACCGGTACGGCGACAGGCGCATGACAGCCCGCTCGGCGCAGCTGCCGGTGCGTCTTCTCCTGCCTTCCGGAGCGCGCAGTCTAGCGTGTCGGGCTTCACGGCGCAGCACTTTGTGCCACAAAAGATGCACGTTGCGCCGCAACACGCTATAGCCGCGCAATGTTCTTGACAAAGGGCAAGGCCATGTGCTGCAGCGCAGCACATGCAGAGCCTCGTGCGATGACGATCAACGGGGGATGCAGCAAAGGGACGCGCGGCGAGATGCCGCGGCGGGTCAGGCGGGGAGTTTGCCGAGCTTGCGACGAGCGGCGTCGAGACGCTCTTTTTCGGCCTTCTGGCGGGCTTCGACGTCCACCAGCTTGATGATGATGAGCGACACGTTGTCGCCGGTCGGGCGACCGCGTTCGCGGGCGCGCTTGATGAACACCTCGGCCGCCTCGCGCGCCGAATACACCGACAGCACGCCGCCCATTTCCTCGTCGGAAAAATACGCCCACAGACCGTCGGAACAGATGACGAAGGTGTCGCCATCGGACAGCGTGTCGGTGCCGCCGAAGTCGATCACCGGTTCCTTCTGCGCGCCGAGGCAATGCAGCAGCAGGTTGCGCTGCGGGTGCGTCTTGGCGCCCTCTTCGTCGAGGCGCCCCTGGCGCATCAGTTCGCCGACCAGCGAATGGTCCTTGCTGCAGCTGACCAGCTTGTCGTCACGGAAATGGTAGATGCGCGAGTCGCCGCAGTGCGCCCAGTCGGCGCGGCCACCGTTCATCAGCAGCACGCAGGCGGTGGAATGCGGATCCTGCTCGGAAGTGAAGCGGGTGAGCTTGATGACGACGTGCGATTCCTCGACCACGCTGCGCAGCAGATCGTGCGGCGACTCGATCGCCGGAGCGAAGCTCTCGAAATTCTCGCGCGCCTTATGTACGACCTGCTCGGCCGCCATCGCGCCACCGCTGTGGCCGCCCATGCCGTCGGCGAGCACAGCCATCAGCATTCCCTTGTGACGGGAATGCGGAAACACCGCTGCGCGATCCTGCTGTTCCTTGCGATCGCCGATGTGCTGCGCGACGCAGCTGTCTAGTTTGAGCGCCATGAAGCTTTCCGGATACCTGTAGCCGATTCTAGCTTCTCAACAGCACACGCTCGTGTAAGCAGCTGTTCATGTCTGCAAGCACAGGTGCAATTTCACGATTCTTCACACCGAGAAGCTCACGTGCTGTTCGTTGATCTCGTCGATGTACTCGTCGAGCGCGCTCGCGTGTATACCCAGTTCTTCGAGCACTTCGCCCGAACGCATGCTCCAGATCGGATCCGGCAGGCCCTTGTTGCGCAGATAGATGTGCGTCGCCAGCGCGACGATGCCTATCGTGCTGCGCAGGCCGTAGGTGTCGTCCTCCGGCATTTCGTGGTGATAGCGGATGGCCTGCACGATCAGTTCGGGCAGTCCCCAGTTGCGGGCGACCCAGTAGCCGACCGTCGCGTGATCGAGACGGTAACGGGCGTTCTCCAGCCCGGTATCGACCCAGTAGGACTCCTCATCCAGATTCAGCGTGCTCCAGTAGTCGGCGAAGCGCTGCGTCAGCAAGGGAACGCCGCAGTCGTGGAACATGGCGGCCAGATAGGCCTGATCCGGAAACACGTTGCACACGGCGACGCGTTCGCCGGCGATCTGCGACGCCAGGCCGGCTATCGTTTCGCAGCGCTGCCAGAAGCGTTCCATCTGCGGCCCCGGACCGCCTGCCGCCTGACGGATCGAAATGCCGCGCACCAGATTGATGGTCTGGTTGAGACCGATGCGCATCAGCACCTGTTCAGCGTTGGCGGGTGCTCGGCCGCGCCCGTAGGCGGGCGAGCGGCATACCTTGAACAGCGCAGCCAGCACGCCGGGGTCGCGCGAAATGCTCTCGGCAAGAAGGCCGACCTCGAAATCCGGATTGCGCATCAGGTTTTCGATTTCGAGCAGAAGTCGGGGCTTCGATGGAAGGAGGACGGCGGACGATTCAAGTACTGCGTCGATGACTTCGGGTGCGGGTACGGCTGCATGCTGCATGGCGGGCTCACTCGGAACTGTATTGCGGGCTGCGAACTTTAACGGCAGCCGTTGACAGGACTTGAGCGGAGTAGCGCACCCGGATCCGCACGGCACGGATCCGGGTCGGATGCAGCGTCAGGCGCCCTGGGGTCTGCTGACATTGCATCGCGAGCCGCCCGCGATTCAATGGCAACAGACCCTAGGTAAGCGCCTGATCGAGCCACTCTATCCAGTGGCGCACCGGCGTCGCGGTCCCGGTCTGCAGGTGGGCAATGCAGCCGACGTTGGCACTGGCGATGCCGGCCGGCTGTTCGGCCTGCAGAGAGCGCAGCTTGTTGTCGCGCAGCGTCGTCGCGAGCGCCGGCTGCAGCAGCGAATAGCTGCCGGCCGAACCGCAGCACAGATGACTGTCGGCGACCGGCTTCAGGTCGTAGCCGGCGGCGCGCAGCAGCGCTTCGGCGTGTCCGCGCACCTGCTGGCCGTGCTGCAGCGAACAGGGCGGGTGGTAGGCAAGAGGACGACGCCCGGTGCCACCGGCGGCGAACAGCCCTTCGATCTGTACGCGCTCCGCGGCCAGGATTTCCGACAGGTCGCGGGTCATCGCCGCCACCTTCGCCGCGCGCTCGGCGTAAAGCGGATCATCGGCCAGCAGGTGGCCGTACTCGCGCACCGTGCTGCCGCAGCCGGAGGCCGTCATCACGATGGCTTCGACGTCGCCGCGCTCGATCGCCGGCCACCAGGCATCGATCAGCGCACGCATGTCCTGACGACCGCCGTCCTGGTCGTTGAGGTGGAAACGCAGCGCGCCGCAGCAGCCGGCGCGCGCGATCTCGACCAGCGAAATACCGAGCAGATCGAGCACGCGCGCTGCCGCAGCATTCACGTCCGGCATCAGCGCGGGCTGCACGCAGCCAGCCAGCACCAGCATGCGGCGCTGATGGCGCACCGGCGGCCAGGCGCCGGCGCTGCGCGCGTCGGCCACCTTGGCGGCGAGCGGCGCCGGCAGCAGCGGCTTGGCGAGCCGACCGAGCGCCAGCGCGGTGTTGAACACCGCCGGGCGCGACAGCCCTTCGCGCAGCAGCCAGCGCTTCGCGCGCTGCGCCAGCGGGCGCTTCGCACGCCGCTCGGCCACCGCGCGACCGATATCGACCAGTTCGCTGTAGCGCACCCCGGACGGACAGGTCGATTCGCAGTTGCGGCAGGTGAGGCAGCGGTCGAGGTGAGGCAGCACGGTGTCGGCAGGCACCTCGCCTTCGAGCATCTGCTTCATCAAATAGATGCGACCACGCGGACCGTCGAGCTCGTCGCCCAGCAGCTGGTAGGTAGGACAGGTGGCGTTGCAGAAACCACAGTGCACGCACTTGCGCAGCAGGGTGTCGGCGGCGTCGCCTTCGGGGGTGTTGCGGATGAAATCGGCCAGTCCGGTCTGCATCAGTCGGCGCTCACAGTTCAGCGTACAGGCGTCCGGGGCTGAACACGCCGGACGGGTCGAAAGCCTGCTTCAGGCGGCGATGCACCGCCATCACTTCAGGCGCCAGCGGCTCGAACACGCCGCGTTCCCGATCGACGGCCCGGCCGCCGCGGAACAGCGTCGCGTGACCGCCAACGGCGTTCACCGCATGACGCAGCGCGTCGGCGTCGACATCGCTGCGCAGCCAGCGCTGCATTCCGTTCCACTCGATCAGACGGGCGCCGTCGAGCGGCAGTACCGGCGTCATCGGCGGCAGCGACAGACGCCACAGCGGTGTGTCACCGGCGAAGAAATCGTGCGTCTGTTCGCGCAGCGACTGCCACAGCGCAGCAGCCTCGGCCGCATCGAGCAGGTCGCCGCCGATGTTGCGCACGGCCGCGTCGAGCGCGGTCTGCGCGCCGGACAGTCGCACCGCCAGCCGGCCGTCCAGCCAGGCCGTGGCCGACACCGGCAGTGGCTGGGCGCCCCACTCGCGCATGCGGGTCAGCGCCCGCGCCTCGTCGAGCGCGAACACGCGGGTCTGTTCCGCCTGCGGCCGCGGCAGCACCTTCAGCGTCACCTCGAGCACCAGGCCCAGCGTGCCGAAGCTGCCAGCGATCAGGCGCGATACGTCGAAGCCGGCGACGTTCTTCATCACCTGCCCGCCGAAGCGCAGCACGCGGCCCTGGCCGTCCATCAGAGTCACGCCGAGCACGAAGTCGCGCAGGCTGCCGGCGCTGATGCGGCGCGGTCCGGACAATCCGCTGGCGACGGCGCCGCCCAGCGTGGCGTGGGCACCGAAGTGCGGCGCCTCGAACGCCAGCATCTGGCCGTGTTCGGCCAGCAGGCTTTCGATGGCCGACAGCCGCGTGCCGGCGTGCGCGGTGATGTAGAGCTCGGACGGTTCGTAGGCGATGACGCCCTGGGCACCGCGCATGTCCAGCGGCACGCCGTCGAGCGAGCGGGCGAGGAAGTCCTTGGAGCCGCTGCCATGCGGGCGCAGCGCGCGACCGTGCGCGGCGGCCTCCAGCACCTGCTCGCGCAGCACTGCATGAAGAGTGTGGGTCATGGTCAGAAACGCGGCAGTTCGGGATGCGGCAGCTCGCCGTGATGCACGTGCATGCGGCCCATTTCGGCGCAGCGGTGCAGCGTCGGCACCGCCTTGCCCGGATTCATCAGGCCGGCCGGGTCGAAGGCGGCCTTCACGCGGTGGAACATGTCGAGTTCGTCGGAAGCGAACTGGCTGCACATCTGGTTGATCTTCTCCAGCCCCACGCCGTGCTCGCCGGTGATGGTGCCGCCCAGCGCCACCGACAGTTCGAGGATTTCGACGCCGAAGGCTTCGGCGCGGTGCACCGAATCCGGGTCGTTCGAATCGAACAGGATGAGCGGGTGCAGGTTGCCGTCGCCGGCATGGAACACGTTGAGCAGGCCCAGGCCGTACTTCTTCGCCATGACCTCCATCGCCTCCAGCATTTCGGCCAGCCGCTTGCGCGGAATGGTGCCGTCCATGCAGTAGTAGTCGGGCGAGATGCGCCCGGCCGCCGGGAAGGCCGCCTTGCGGCCGGCCCAGAAGCGCAGCCGCTCGGCTTCGTCGCTGGAGATGCGGATTTCGGTCGCGCCCGCGGTATCGAGCAGCGCACGGACGCGGGCGATCTCGTCCTGCACCTCCTCCTCGGTGCCGTCGGACTCGCACAGCAGGATGGCCGCCGCGTCCAGCGGGTAACCGGCGTGCACGAACTGCTCGACCGCGGCGGCGGTGGCCTGGTCCATCATTTCCAGGCCGGCCGGGATGATGCCGGCGGCGATGATGTCGGCCACCGCCTGACCGGCGCGGCGGATGTCGTCGAAGGCAGCCAGCACGCAGCGTGCGACGCGCGGCTTGGGTACCAGTTTCACGGTCACTTCGGTGACGACGCCGAGCAGACCTTCCGAACCGATGGTGACCGCCAGCAGGTCGTAACCAGGGCTGTCCGGCGCGGCGCTGCCGATTTCCATCACTTCGCCCGCCATCGTCACCATGCGCACACGCAGCACGTTGTGCACGGTCAGTCCGTACTTCAGGCAATGCACGCCGCCCGAGTTCTCGGCCACATTGCCGCCGATGCTGCAGGCGATCTGCGACGACGGGTCGGGCGCGTAGTAGAGACCGTAGGGCGCCGCCGCCTCCGACACCGCGAGATTGCGCACGCCCGGCTGCACGACGGCCTGCTGGGCGAGGCGGTCGACCGACACGATGCGGTTCAGCCGCGCCGTCGACAGCACCACACCCTGCTTGTGCGGCGTCGCTCCGCCCGACAGGCCGGTACCGGCGCCGCGCGGCACCACCGGCACGCCCAGACGGTGACAGGTGCGCAGCACCGCGATCACCTGTGCTTCGGTGGTCGGCAGCGCGACCGCCAATGGCATCTCGCGCATCAGCATCAGGCCGTCGCATTCATAGGCGCGCAGACGGCCGAGGTCGGTGATCAGACAGTCCTCCGGCAGCACGCGGGCCAGTTCAGCGATCAGGGCCGGGCGGTCGGTACTTCCGGGTGGCGGAACAGCGGTGGCTTCGTGGGCCTGTGGCAGAGCGCTCATGGCGGCTTCCGGTGGGGCAGAGAGACAGGCGGCAGATGATACCCGCAGTGCCCCGGCGGCGCCTCCTGCAGCGCGGGATCGCTGTCCGTGGAAGTCACCTCTACTCGTAATGCGGCGTCGGAAACCGCGCCGGCTCCCGATACAGGCCGCTGGCGGGGTCAGAAGACCCCTCCCACAAGACCCCGGCTCGCGACTGCGCTTCCGGAGGCGGCAAAAGAAACGGCGCCCGCAGGCGCCGTTTCCGGGGAGAGCCGAGGTCGTTCAGACCTTCTTTTCGACGTAGATGGCGCGGAAGTCGTTTACGTTGGTCAGCGTCGGGCCGGTCACGATGAGGTCGTCGATGCCGAGGAAGAAACCGTAGGCGTCGTGCTGGTCCAGCATCGTGCGGGCGTCGATGCCGGCGGCGCGGGCGCGGGCCAGCGTGTCGTCGGTGACGATGGCGCCGGCGTTGTCCTCGCTGCCGTCGATGCCGTCGGTGTCGCCGGATACCGCGTGGATGCCTTTCATGCCGTCCAGCGCGATCGCCAGCGACAGCAGGAATTCGGAATTGCGGCCGCCGCGCGGCTTCTGGCCCGGCTTGATCTGACCCAGAGTAACCGTGGTTTCACCGCCCGACAGCAGCACGCAGGGCGGCTGGACCGGCGTGCCGTTGATCGCGCAGGCCTTGGCGATGCCGGCCAGCACCTTGCCAGCGTCGCTCGATTCGCCTTCGATCATGTCGCCCAGCACCAGCGGGGTCACGCCGTGCGCGCGCGCCACTTCGGCGGCCGCCAGCAGCGAGGCCTGGGCAGTGGAAATGACCCGGGTTTCGCAGCGCGCCAGTCGCGGATCGTCGGCCTTCGGCGTTTCCGATTCCGGCTTCGCCAGCCAGGCCATCACGGCCGCCGGCACTTCGATGTTGTAGCGGCGGATGATGGCCAGCGCGTCCTCGCGCGTGGTGGTGTCCGGCACCGTGGGGCCGGAGGCGACTACGGCCGGGTCGTCGCCCGGCACGTCGGAAATGACCAGTGTGAACACGCGCGCCGGATAGGCGGCCTGCGCCAGCCGGCCGCCCTTCATCGACGACAGGTGCTTGCGCACGCAATTCATTTCCTGGATGGCGGCGCCGCTGGCCAGCAGCGCGCGATTCACCGCCTGCTTGTCCTCCAGCGTCAGGCCTTCGGCCGGCGCCGACAGCAGCGCCGAGCCACCGCCGGAGATCAGGGCGATCACCAGATCGTCTTCGCTCAGGCCCTGCACCTTGTCGAGAATGCGCTTCGCAGCCTGCTGACCGGCCGCATCCGGCACCGGGTGCGACGCCTCGACCACCTCGATGCGCTGGCACGGCGCGCCGTGGCCGTAGCGGGTGACCACCAGGCCGGACAGGTCGCCCGACCAGTTCTTCTCGACCGCCATCGCCATCGACGCCGCGGCCTTGCCAGCGCCGACGACGATGGTGCGGCCCTTGGGCGGCGGCGGCAGATTGGCCGGCACGCACAGATCGGGATTGGCAGCGTCGAACGCCGCCTGGAACAGCTTGTTCAGGAAATCTTTCGGTTCGGGGGTACTCACGGCAACTCCGTCTGTTCTGTTCATTTGCGGGGGATGTGTGGTCTGCGTGTATGTGCATGAACCGCGCAGCGCTGCCGGGTGATGGCCGCCCGCATATCCGGCTGTCGCGGGGTGGGCGCCAGCATGGGATGATGTGCAATTCTAGCGTGCGCCGGCCTTATATTTGCGCGCACTTATAATCAATACCTCTTATCCAAGTCATCACACGCCATGGGTCATCGACTATCCAAGATTGCCACCCGCACCGGCGACGGCGGCGAAACCGGCCTCGGCGACGGCACCCGGGTTTCCAAATCCAGTGCGCGGATACACGCGCTCGGCGACGTTGACGAACTGAACAGCGCCCTCGGCGTGCTGCTGTGCGAGGACATGCCGGCCGATCTGTCGGCACTGCTGACCGAAATCCAGCACGATCTGTTCGACCTCGGTGGCGAACTGGCCATCCCCGGCTACCACCTGATCAAGACCGAACAGGTGGCGCGCCTCGATGCCGAACTGGAACGCCTGAACGCCGAGCTGACGCCGCTGAAGGAATTCATCCTGCCCGGCGGCACCCGCGCGGCAGCCCACGCCCACCTCGCCCGCACCATCTGCCGTCGTGCCGAACGCGCGGTGATCGCTGCGGCCGCCGAAGGCAAGGTGTCGGAAGCGAGCCGGCAGTATCTGAACCGCCTGTCCGACCTGCTGTTCGTGCTCGGCCGCACCTACAACCGGCTGGCCGGCTGCGGCGACGTGCTGTGGCAGCGCGGCCGCACCCACGACGGCACAACGGACTGAAGGGATGGCCGCGGACACGTCCGCGACCGAGCACTGCCCGTGACCAGCACTCCCGACGCGCCGATAGGCGTATTCGACTCCGGCCTCGGCGGCCTGTCGGTGCTGCGCCATGCGCGCGCGGCGCTGCCGGCCGAGGATTTCCTGTACGTCGCCGATTCCGGCTTCGCCCCCTATGGCGAGCGCAGCGCCGACTGGATACGCGCACGCAGCGCCGAGCTGGGCGAATTCCTGATCGCACGCGGCGCCAAGGCGCTGCTGATCGCCTGCAACACGGCCACCGCGGCGGCCGCGCAGGCGCTGCGCGAGCGCTGGCCGGCGCTCCCCATCATCGGCATGGAACCGGCGGTCAAACCGGCGGTGGCGGCGACGAAGACCGGCACAGTCGGCGTGCTGGCCACCACCGGCACGCTGGCCAGCAGTCGCTTCGCGGCACTGCTCGACACCTTCGGCCGCGACATCCACGTGGTGACCCGTCCGGGCAGCGGTCTGGTCGAAGCGGTCGAGCGCGGCGACTTCGACACGCCGGCCACGCGTGCGCTGGTGGCCTCGCACGTCGAACCGCTGATCGCCGAGGGCGCCGACGTGATCGTGCTCGGCTGCACCCATTACCCCTTCCTGCGCCCGCTGATCGAACAGTCGGCCGGGCCCTCGGTACGCGTGATCGACACCGGAGATGCGGTCGCCCGCCAGCTCGCGCGCGCGCTCGGCCGGGCCGGTCTGCTGCGCAGCGGCCACCACGGCGGCGAACGTTTCTGGAGCAGCGCGCCGCCAACGCAACGCAACGCTGCGCTGCAGCGGCTGTGGGGGCAGGACGCGACCGTCGAACCGCTGACCGGCTGATCAGCGCAGGATGAGGACGGTGACGACCACCCAGCCCGCCATCGCGACGATCAGGTGGACATCGCGGAACAGGTCGTGCGACGGATCGCCGCCGCCGCCCTGCCGATGCAGCAGATAGAGATAGCGGAACAGGCCGTACAGCACGAAGGGCAGCGTGTAGATCAGGTCGCCGGTGCCGTGGGTACGCACCGTGTCCTCGTCCACCGTGTACAGCGCGTAGGCCACGACGGCGCAGGCGCCGCTGATGGTGATGAACTGGTCGAGCAGTGCGGCCGAGTACTGGTCCAGCACCTTGCGGTGGGCGCCGCCGCCCTCCTCCATCAGCATCATTTCGGCGCGCCGCTTGGCGAAGCCGAGGAAAAGCGTCAGCAGCAGGCCGCACATCAGCAGCCAGTTCGACGGCGGGATGCCGAGGCCGGTCGTGCCGGCCAGCAGGCGCAGCATGAAACCGGCGCTGATCAGGAACACGTCGAGCACGACCACGCGTTTCAGGCCGTAGCTGTAGCCGAGGTTGATCAGCCCGTAGATGCACAGCAGCCACACCAGCATTTCGCCGACCTGCCAGGCCAGCGCGAGCGAACTGGCGGACAGCGCCCCCATCAGCAGCACCGCTACCGAGGGTGACAGCGCGCCGGAAGCCAGCGGACGCCGCCGCTTGACCGGGTGCAGCCGGTCCTGCGCGACGTCGCGGAAGTCGTTCAGCGCGTACACGGCACTGGACATCAGGCAGAAGGCGGCGAAGGCCAGCAGCGCCGACTGCACCATGGCGGCCTGATGCCAGGCGTGACCAAACAGCAGGCCGAAGAACACGAAGCCGTTCTTCACCCACTGCTTCGGACGCATCAGCTGCAGGGCGGCGACGATCATCGCGGTCTCAGTTGAAATAGCGTTCCTCGAAATAGCAGCCGCAGTCCGGCAGCCATTTCGGTATTGCGTACCACAGGCGACGCGCCGGCTCCAGCACGCCCGCATGGTAGGCCGCGTAGTCGAACCCGTGGCCGCGGATGCGCCAGAAGGTGGCACCCCGCACCTGCAGCGTGTCCTCGCTCACTTCGCGGAAATAGGGCGTGTAGTCGGCGAGGTCCGGCTTCTCCTTGCTCAGGATCAGGATGTCGCGGCCGGCCAGCGCGCGGAAGTCGGTCAGCACGTCGTCGTGCCGGGCATGGCTGGACGCCGGGCCGAACACCGGCCAGTAGCGGCCGTGGTTGTAGCCCAGCGTGACCGAGGGCGAATAGCCGTCGGTCATCAACACGTAGCGCTCGACGTCGCTACCCAGCGCGGCGATCACCTCGTCCGCCTTCACCGTCTGCACGACGCCGGCGTACTTGCGCGGCCCCAGCCGCTGCGCCCAGCTATCGACCGGCTGCGTCGCCACCGCGATCACGCCGGCCACGTGCAGCAGCGCCAGTACCGCGGTGATGTTGCGGGTACGACGCAGCACGCCGTCGGGCACTGCGCGCGCATACATCAGGAAGGCCAGCGGCACGAAGGAGAACACCCAGTGCAGGCCTATGGTCTTGACCAGCGACAGCAGACCGAACACCGCCAGCGGCACGACCACCAGCGCCGGCAGCGCGGCCTGGCGCATCCAGGCGCCGGGCGCACGCAGCAGGCGCCACGCCACCATAGGCGTCAGCAGCCACAGCATCATGCCGGCGTACAGCAGCGGCGTCTTCCACGACAGCCCGGCACCGCCGTGTCGATTGAACACGTTGAACATGACGTTGGCCCAGCAGTGCTGGCTGTTCCACCACGCGTTGTACAGACCCGCCGGCAGCGCGCACAGCACGAGCAGCGCCAGCCCCTTCCACTTCCACGCCGCGGGGCGCCACAGCGCCCACACGATGTAGGCCAGTCCGAGCAGCACGGCGAAGTACTTGGACAGGAAGGCGCCGCCGAGCAGCAGACCGGCCAGTGCGAAAGCCGGCATCGACCGTGTGCGCTGCGCGTGCAGGAACACCAGCGCCGAGGCAACGCTGAAATACACCAGCGGGATGTCGGTCGTGATCAGCACGTCGAGCACGCTGGCCGGCGCCAGCAGCATCAGCGTCGCCGCGCCCCAGCGTGTGGCGGCGGCATCGTCGCGCAGAAAGCCGAGCAGCATGAAGGACAGCAGCGCCGGCTGCAGGATGGCCGGCAGACGCAGCCACCACTCGGCTTCCGACACCGATATCAGCGCCGCCAGCCACCAGCCCACCATGGGCGGATGGTCGTAGAAGCCGCCAGCCGGAATCTTGCCCCACCAGTAGAAGTAGGCTTCGTCGCCGGTAAAGGGCAGCACCGCACCGAGCCAGCCGCGGAAAACCAGCGTCAGCAGCAGGCTGATGAAATAGAAACGGCGCCAGCTGGAAGCCGGCGCCGTAGCGAACAGCGTATTCACCGATCAGTCGCGGTCGGCCAGCGCACGGCGACGCGCGCGCACGGCTTCGGCCAGGATGTCGAGCAGTTCGACGCTCTTTTCCCAGCCCAGGCAGGCGTCTGTGATGCTCATGCCGTATTCCGGCTCCTTGCCGGCGACCAGATCCTGACGGCCTTCCTTCAGATGCGATTCGACCATGACGCCGAAGATGCGGTCCTCGCCGCAGGCCATCTGCGCCGCGACGTCGCGCGCGACGTCCATCTGCAGCGCGCACTGCTTGCGGCTGTTGGCGTGCGAGAAGTCGATCATCACCTTGGCCGGCACGCCGGCGGCGGCCAGTTCGCGGCACACCTTCTCGACCGCTTCGGCGTCGTAGTTCGGCTCCTTGCCGCCGCGCAGGATGACGTGGCAGTCCTCGTTGCCGGCGGTCGACACGATGGCCGAGTGGCCGGCCTTGGTGACCGACAGGAACACGTGCGGCGACTGCGCCGACTTGATCGCGTCGGAGGCGATGCGCACATTGCCGTCGGTGCCGTTCTTGAAACCGACCGGGCAGGACAGGCCGGACGCCAGTTCGCGGTGCACCTGGCTTTCGGTTGTGCGCGCGCCGATGGCACCCCAGGCCACGAGGTCGGCCGTGTACTGAGGCGTGATGGTGTCGAGGAATTCGGTGCCGGCGGGCAGGCCCTGCTCGTTCACTTCCAGCAGGATGCGGCGCGCCAGGCGCAGGCCGTCGTTGATCTTGAAGCTGTTGTCCAGATAGGGGTCGTTGATCAGCCCCTTCCAGCCCACCGTGGTACGCGGCTTCTCGAAATAGACGCGCATGACGATTTCGAGGTCGGCCGAAAGACGCTCGCGCTGCGCTTTCAGCAGCTTCGCGTATTCCATGCCGGCCTTGTAGTCGTGGATCGAGCACGGGCCGATCACCACCAGCAGGCGGTCGTCGGCGCCGCGCAGGATGCGGTGGATGGCCTGGCGCGCGGCAAACGTCGTTTCGGACGCCACATCGCTGGCCGGCAGTTCGCGCAGCACGTGCGCGGGCGGCAGAAGTTCGCGGATTTCCTTGATGCGGACGTCGTCGGTGATCTTGTGCATGGGAGCGTTCATGGCTACGTTGTTCGGTACCGCGCCGGCAGGTGTGCCGTTGCAAAGCGGTGGATTCTAACCCGGCGCGGGGTTTCCTTCGTTCGAGCGCATCGTGGCCGGCTCAGTTGCGGCGCTCGCGCCACAGCAGGTGGACCGCAAAATAGCCGATCACCGAGGCGCTGCAGGCCATGATGAACAGCCCGGTCACCAGCGGCAGGCCGGCTGCGCTGAGCCAGATCCAGAAACCTTCGAGCCAGCCGGTCGCCAGTTCGCCGATCTTTTCCGCACTCTGTTCGATCTGCTGCGATTCGCGGACCGACGCCGGCTTGGCGAGCACGAAGCTGCCCAGTTCGTAGGCCGCCCAGTAGATCGGCGGAAAGGTGAAGGGGTTGGTGATCAGCGTGCAGCCGGCGCTGATGGCGATGTGGGCACGCAGGAAGAGCGCGGTGGCGATGGCAAACAGGAACTGGGCGAACGGAATCATCAGCCCGAAGAACAGGCCGATCGACACCGCCTTCGCGACGCTGTGGCGGTTGGCGTGCCACAGTCTGTCGTCGCGCAGGTGATGGGCGAACGGCGCGACGACGCGGGAGGCGAGGATCTGCTCGCGCGTCGGGAACCAGCGTCTCAACCAGGTAGGCATGCTGCAACTGACCGTCAGGCCGTGCCTCCGACGGTGAGCCCGTCGATGCGCAGCGTCGGCTGACCGACACCGACCGGCACACTCTGACCTTCCTTGCCGCAGGTGCCGACACCGCTGTCCAGCGCCATGTCGTTGCCTATCATCGACACCCGTGTCAGCGCATCCGGCCCGTTGCCGATCAGCGTCGCGCCCTTGACCGGATAGGTCACGCGGCCGTTCTCGATCATGTACACCTCGGCACCCGAGAACACGAACTTGCCGCTGGTGATATCCACCTGGCCGCCGCCGAAATTGACCGCGTACAGGCCTTTCTTGACCGAACGGATGATCTCTTCCGGCTCGCGGTCGCCATTGAGCATGTAGGTATTGGTCATGCGCGGCATCGGCAGATGGGCGAAGCTCTCGCGCCGGCCATTGCCGGTCGGCGCCACGCCCATCAGGCGGGCATTCAGGCTGTCCTGCATGTAGCCGACCAGGATGCCGTCCTCGATCAGCGTGGTGCAGCGGGTCGGGTTGCCCTCGTCGTCCACGGTCAGCGAACCGCGGCGGTTGGGCAGCGTCCCGTCATCGACCACGGTGACGCCGCGCGACGCGACCTGCTGGCCGATGCGGCCGGCGAAGGCGGAACTGCCCTTGCGGTTGAAATCGCCTTCCAGGCCGTGGCCGATCGCCTCGTGCAGCAGGATGCCGGGCCAGCCCGGGCCGAGCACCACGCTCATCGTGCCGGCCGGTGCGGGGCGGGCGTCGAGATTGACCCGTGCCTGATGCACCGCCTTTGCCGCGTAGTCGCGCAGCACCGCGTCGCTGAAGTAGCCGTAGTCGAAGCGGCCACCGCCGCCACTGGAGCCCTGCTCGCGGCGATCGCCGTCCTGCATGATGACGGTGACCGACACCCGCACCAGCGGGCGCACGTCGGCCGCCATGTGACCGTCGCTGCGCATCACCATCACCACCTCGTGCGTGCCGGCGATGTGTGCCATCACCTGGGTGACGCGGCTGTCCTCGGCGCGGGCGTAGCTTTCGAGCCGTTCGAGCAGCTTCACCTTGTCGGTGTCGCTGAGCGAGGCGTGCGGATTGCGCGACGAATACAGCGGCACCGGCGACGCCGAGGTGACCGTGCGTGCGCTCAGGCTCTGCCCCTGCGAGGCGATCGCGCGGGTTGCGCGGGCGGCCGCTTCGAGCGCCGGCAGGCTGATTTCGTCGGAATAGGCGAAGGCCGTCTTCTCGCCCTGGATCGCGCGTACGCCGACGCCCTGTTCGATATTGAAGCTGCCGGACTTGACGATGCCCTCCTCCAGGCTCCAGGCCTCGCTGCACTGGTGCTGGAAGTAGAGATCGGCGTAGTCGATGCGGTGGCCGCCGAGCAGACCGAACACGCGGTCGAGTTCGCCGCGGTCGAGATCGAAGGGGGCGAGCAGCGTGGCACGCGCGGTGCCCATCAGGTCGGCGCCGGTGAGCGCAGTCGGTTCGCGGGTCGTGACGGTGGAGCCGGTGGTCATGAATGCATCAGTCCTGGTTCAGTTGCGCGCCGGACGCCCGAGGCGTTCGGCGATGGCGTCCTCTTCCTGGCGCGGGAAGAAGTACTTGTACATCGATTTCTCTTCCTTCAGATCACGCCAGCGGCCGCCCAGTTCATCGACACGGCTGCGATAAAGCTCGCGCGTCAGCCGCAGCAGGATGGCCGGCGCGCCGACGCGCTTGCACATGCGCTCCTCGGCGGCCGGGACGAAATCGAGATATTTCTCGTAGAACGCGCGATGGCGCGGGTTTACCTCGATCAGCACGTCGTCGCAGTCCTGGATGCGGAAGGCGTAGATGCACATCAGGTGGAACAGCGTGCCCATCAGCCGCTTCGAGCGCACCGACTGCTCGACCGCGAACTTGCCGAACTCGCACACCTTGCGACCTTCGTCGCGCAGCGCGTGCATCACGTCCGGATAGGTTTCGTCGGCCGACAGGCCGGTGTCGGAGTCGAGATTGACCGTGATGGTGCCGTAGATGTGGCCGTCGAACTCGGCTACAAGGGTGATGCGGTTCGGCGCCTCGTCGATCTGCTTCTTCGTGTGATAGCCGCGCCACGAGTACATCTTCTCGATCAGCAGGCTGGTGCCCTCGCGCTTCTCGTTGTCGCTGCTCAGCAGGCGCACGCGGAACTTGTCCTTCTGCTGCGCCATTTCGCGCGTACCAGGAATGTCCTCCTGCTCGATGCACATCGAGCGCAGCCGTTCGACGTCCATGACCGTCACTTCCGCCAGCGTGTGCGGAAATTTCGACGGATTCCGAGTGGTCTGGTCATTCATGCGGGGAGACCTCAACAAGCGATGCGCCGGTGGCCCAAAGCAGGAAGATTCTGCCTTATTTCAACAAGATAGTCCGAATCCAGATCACCTACGACCACGCCCGGACCACGCGCCAGGCGATTGATCACATTGCCCCACGGATCGATCAGCATCGAGTCACCCCAGGTGCGCCGGCCGGACGGGTGCACGCCGCCCTGCGCCGCCGCCAGCACGTAACACTGATTCTCGACCGCGCGCGCACGCAGCAGCAGTTCCCAGTGGGCCCGGCCGGTGGTTTCGGTGAAAGCGGCACCGAGCACCAGCAGCTTCATGTCACCGAGCGCGCGGAAATACTCCGGAAAGCGCAGGTCGTAGCAGATCGACAGGCCGACCCGACCGAAAGGGGTCTCGATCGACACCGGCTGATGGCCGGCTTCGATCGTCCGCGCCTCGTCGTAATTCTCGGCGCCGCGGGTGAAGGCGAACAGATGCACCTTGTCGTAACGGGCCACCTGGCTGCCGTCCGGGCCGTAGGCGAGGCAGGTGTTGCGGACCTTGTTCGCGGCATCCGCCACCAGCGGCACCGAGCCGCCGATCAGCCAGATGCCGTGCCGGCGCGCGCAGTCGGCGAGGAAACGCTGGATCGGGCCTTCGCCCTCTGATTCGCGTATGCCTATCTTGTCCGCCTCGTCGCCGGAAATCAGCGGAAAGTACTCCGGCAGCGCCACCAGCTGCGCGCCCTGACGCGCCGCCTCGGCAATCCAGTGCCCCGCTTCCTGCAGGTTGTCCGCCACCACCGGGCCGGACACCATCTGCACGGCAGCAACGCGGGTCTTGGTCGTAGTGTTCATGACGCACCTTTCAATCGGATGACAGGCTCATTCGGCCGCCGGCGCCGTCGACAGCTTGGCCACCAGCGGATCCTCCCACGAGCCGGTGACGGCGTAGCGGAACGAGAATATCTGGCCGAGCGGATCCTTCAGCACCTTCTGCGCCAGATAGGTCGCCACCCCGACCGCCGGATTGGCGATCAGCGCGCCGACCGACACGCTGTCGCTCAGCGCCGGCTGGACGTTCACCGTCAGGTTCTGGGTTTCGGCAGCGATGTTGGCACTGCCGCTGATCTGCACGCGCGCGGCCGGGCCGGCCAGTTCGAGATTGTCGGTGTTCATGATGCCACGCTCGACCGCCACCGTTCCTTCGATGCGATCGAAGGCGAAGCCCTCGCTGAACACGTCGCGGAAGTCCAGCGTGATGCGCCGTGGCAGCGACTGCAGGCTGAGGATGCCGAGCAGGCGACCGGCGCCCGGATTGATCTTGCTGAACTGGCCGTTGCTCGCCTTCAGCTCGAACGATCCGGACAGCGACGGGTAGTCGATCGACAGCGGACTGCCCTGCCAGCGCAGCATGCCCTTCATGCCGGCCGTACCGCGGCGCAACGCGCCGGCGTGACCGAGGCGGTCGAGCAGCTTGCCGGCGTCCTCGCTGTCGATGACGAAATCGAGCCGCGTCTCGCGCGTGCCGCGCAAGCCGGCCAGCGCGCGGCCCCAGGCGCCGCTGGCGACGAAGCTGCCCTCGGGCATGGTCAGCGCCAGCCGGTTGATCAGCCAGGCGCGGCGCTCGTTGCTGGCCTGCAGTTCGAGCCGGCCGAGGTTGCGGCCGTCGAGCACGAAGCGCTCGGCCTCGATGTCCAGCGCCGGCAGTTCGTCCAGTTCCTCGTCCGGCTCGACGCTGCTGACCTGGGCGCCCGCCTCGTCCGCCGTGTCGATGCGCAGCTGATCGAAGCGCGCTTTCACCTGACCCTTGCCCTGCGCGTTCCAGCTCACGCGACCGCGCGCCTGGGTGCTGGCAAGATCGATGTCCCACACCTCGCCACGGCGCGTCGCATCGATCTTCACCGCCTCCAGCCAGTGCCCGGACAGGCGCAGATTCTTCGCGTCGAGCTTCACCCGCGACACCGGCAACGCGTCACCCGTCGTGCCGCCGGCAGACGTCGGCGCGGCAAAGGCGCGGCGCAGCGCGTCGAGATCGACGGTCTCGGTGCTCAGCGCCAGCGCGAGGCCCTGATCGGGAAGAGCGGGCATCTGCGGCAGGCCGACCGCGCCACGCTCCAGCACCCAGCCGGCCGGCGTCGAGCGACGCACGAGGTCGGCGCTGCCGAGCCGGCCGGCGTCGATGTGCAGCAGTTCGCGTTCGGCACCGAGCGCCGGCAGGCCGCGCCGTGCCGCTTCGCGCGCATCGAGCGTGCCAAGGCGCTCGACCTTGAGCGCCAGCGCTTCGCCGACCGACTTGCCGAAGGGCGCCGGCAGCGTCGAGGCGACCTGCGACAGGTCGGCGTCGAGAACCATGTCTGTGCCGTTGCGGCGCACGCCCAGCCGCGCCTGCCAGCCGGCGACGCCGGACAGCGCCGCCATCCACGGCTGGCCGAACTGGGCGCGCAGCGCGTCCATAGACGCGCGGCCACGCACGTCTACATTGACCGTGCCACCGCCGCCGGAGCCGACATCCAGCGTCATCGGAAAGCCGAGCACGCTGGCCTGGGCGCCGCGGATGGACAGCGAGCTGTCGGTAAAGGCCACCTTGCCCGACGCGTCGGTCAGCGGCGGCAGCGTGCTGTCCAGCACGAGCCTGTTGGCGGTGAAGCTGTATTCGCCCTCGACCTTGGTGTCCTTCGAATGGCGCAGCGGGATGTTGAGTGCGATCGCCAGCTTGCCGTTGCCTTCGGCACGCATGGTCGAGGTGAAGCCGTCGATGCGTTCGGCCACCGGGCTGGCGTCGATGTAGCGCAGGAAATCTGCGGTCGCACCGCTGGTCGAGCCTTTCACCAGCAGCAGTTCCTCGGCCGCGTCGAGATCGGGAATCTCGGCCGTGGTCGGGCCCAGCTTGGTGTTCATGATGCGGCCGTCGCGCGAGGTGATGAGCATGCGCGGCCCCTCGAACAGCACATCGGCGCGCAGGCCGGTCAGCGGCGGCCAGCTGGGACCGAAATCGACGGTCACGTCCTCGGCCTTCACCTTCACCTGGAAGATGCCGGGCTGGCCACGGTCGAACGGGAAATCATCGAGCCGGCCGCGCAACTTCAGCGTCGCCTCCGGCGCGCGCCCCGCGGTCAGCGCAGTGCGCAGCCAGTCGCGCGTGTCGGGACCGATGTCCAGCGGCAGATAGCGCCACACCGCCCGCGCGTCGCCGTCGAGCAGCTTGGCTTCGATGTCGATCTCGCCGGCCGTGTTACCCGCCGTGCGGTAGCGCCCGCGCGCCTGACCGTGCACGTCGTCGTTGCGGAAGGCGAGCGATTCGATCACCACCTCTGTTTCGCCGTCGCTGCGCGACCAGCCGGCGCGTGCCTTGAACTGTGAGAACGGGATTTCCGGCTGCGGGAACACCGCCGGCAGGTCGAGCACCAGTTCCGGCGCGTCGATCTGCACGCTGCCGCGCACGTCGCTGCCCTCGATGCGACCGCTCAGTCCGCTGACCCCGGGCAGTGCGCCGTCCGCGCGCAGACCAACCCGATCCAGTCGCGCGCTGACGCGAAAGGCGGTCGGCGCCGACAGCGGGCCGGTCCACCCACCGTCGAGTTCATGCACGACGCCCTGCGCCGAGTGGCGCTGCAGCCGGTCGCGCATCGGGTCGGGCAGCGGAAGGTAGGCCGACAGCCGGGTCAGCGCGTCGAGATCGAGCGCGCTGGCCGACACCTCGCCACGCTCCACTTCATTGCCGGCCGCCGCCTGCCAGCGCAGATCGACACTGGTCGGCGGGACGCGCAGTCCGTCGCGGGTCGCCAGCTGCAACTGACGGGCCGAGGCGACGACGCGCTCCTGGCTCAGTTGTTCGGCGCTGACGCGGCCGGACAGGCTGACCAGATCGAGCAGCGGCAGATCGGGCGCCAGGCGCAGCCGCACGTCGGCCAGCGCCAGTTCGCCGGTCACCTCGGCCAGCCGGGCGCCGTCGAAACGCGTCCATGCACGTGCCGCACCACGCCCCTGCGACAGTTCGAGCGGGTAATCGACCCAGGTCTGCCAGACCGCCATGTCGGCGCCTTCGAGCGACACGAACAGTTCGCCCGACGCGCTGCGCCAGTCCTCGCGGTCGGGCAGCGTCACGTCGCCGCGGATGTCCAGTCGCTGCGCCAGCTCGCTCGGCGGCCGTGCCGACAGGCCGAAGCGATGGTCGCGCCCGGAATTGTCGAGCCGGAAATCGACCTGTGTGAGCTGCAGCGGCGGCGCCGTCTCGCGCAGCGCGTCGTCCCACTCCAGCCGCGCGCCCCGGATATTGATCTGACCCTGCGACAGCAGCCAGCGCATGAAGCCGCCCCGCTCGCCGTCCTGTCTTATCTCCAGACCGGCGACGAAGAAGCGTCCGTCGGCTTCGCGGCGTATCCAGAGGTCGGGGCCATTGATGTCGAGCCGGTGCAGATGCAGTTCGCCGCGCACCAGCGACGAAAAGCCGAGCGCCGCTTCGACCTGTTCCAGCCGCAACGCCGGCTGGCCGGCTTCGTCGAGCAGGGTCAGACCGCGCAGCGACAGCTGCGGATGCAGGCCGCTCCAGTCGGCACTCAGGCTGTCGATGCGCACCTGGCGCTGCAGTGCGTCGCCGAGCGACTGTTCGATGCGCGCGCGGTGCTGATCCACCTCGGGCAGCACCCAGTGGCGAGCGACCAGCACGATGCAGGCGACGACGACGTAGGCGATCAGCGCCGCGTCGAACAGCCGCCCGGCGATGCGGCGCCACATGGGGCGGGCCGCCGCCGCGCGGACGGTGGCGACCGCGGCGGCGAGTTCAGCGTGGGCGGAGTCGGACAAGATTTGCGGGCAGTCAAACCGGCGATGACTGCATTTATGGAACGATGCGGGAGTTTACCCGCAACGCAGGCGCTGTCGCGCTTTGTAAGGCCATGCTTACATGCCGGCCCGCAACGCGGTTTTTTGCATAATCGACATCTTCATACCGGAAACCCTCTCATGGACGCCCCCGCCGCCATTGCCCACGCCCGCCGCCACAGCCGCTACCTCGCCCGCCTGCTGGACGCGCGGCCAGCGCTGGAAGACGCGCTGGGCAGCACGCTGCAGGCCCAGATCAGCGCGGCCCTGCTGGGCGAATGGCTGACGCAGACGCCGTTCGGACACGGTGACGAGGCGGCGCTGAAATCGGCGCTGCGCCGGCTGCGCGCGCGCACCATGGCTCACCTGATCGTGCGCGATCTGGCGGGTCTGGCCGATCTGGACGAGGTGACCGAGGGCATGACGCTGCTGGCCGAACAGACGGTGCGGGTGGCGGTCGATCAGGCGCGCGCCGCGCTGGTCGAGCGCTTCGGCGAGCCGCGCGGCGAGGCGGACAACGCCGTGCAGCCCTTCATCTGCATCGGCATGGGCAAGCTCGGCGGGCGCGAGCTGAACGTCAGTTCCGACGTGGATTTCATCTTCGTCTACCCGGAATCGGGCGAAACCGACGGCGAAACGCCCACCGGCCCGGGCAAGCGCATCGACAACTTCGACTTCTTCACCCGCCTCGGCCGCAAGGTGATCGAGCTTCTGGCGGACGTGACCGCCGATGGCTTCGTGTTCCGCGTCGACATGCGGCTGCGCCCGAACGGCGATTCCGGCCCGCTGGCCTGCAGCTTCGACATGCTGGAGAACTACTTCGTCACGCAGGGCCGCGAGTGGGAGCGCTACGCCTGGATCAAGGCGCGCGCGCTGACCGGCGGCGTCAATGACGAACTGGAATCGCTGCGCAAGCCCTTCGTGTTCCGCAAATACCTCGATTTCGGCGCGATCAACGCGATGCGCGACCTGCACGCGCAGATCCGGCGCGAAGTGGCGCGCCGCGACATGGCGGACAACATCAAGCTCGGCCCCGGCGGCATCCGCGAGATCGAGTTCATCGCCCAGGTATTCCAGCTGATACGCGGCGGCCGCGAGAGCGCGCTGCAGATCCGGCCGACGCAGAAGGTGCTCGACCGGCTGGCGATGCGCGGCGTGCTGGGCGAGGACGCAGTCGAGCAGCTGCAGTCCGCCTACGTCTTCCTGCGCCGGCTCGAACATCGGCTGCAGTATGTCGAGGACGCGCAGACGCACAAGCTGCCGGCCATCGCCGAAGACCAGGCGCTGATCGCCTCCGCCATGGGCTTCGGCGATTACGCCGCGCTGCTGGACGAACTGGACCACCACCGCGGCCACGTGAGCCGCCATTTCGACGCCGTATTCGGCGCGCAGGACAGCTCGACCCCGACGCCGCGCGCCGTCTGGCAGGACATCGGTCAGGACAGCGCCCCGTGCGACGACTGCCACAGCGCGCTCGACGGCATGGGCTTCGCCGACACCGAGCAGCTGGCGCGCCGCCTGTCCGCCTTCAAGTCGGGCAGCCGCTACCGCCAGTTGCCCGACAGTTCGCGCACGCGGGTCGACGCGCTGGTACCCAAGCTGCTCGAAGCCTGCCGCGATACGCCGCAACCCACGGCCACCGCGCTGCGCGGCCTCGACCTGCTGGAAACCATCAGCCGGCGCGCCGCGTATCTGGCACTGCTGGCCGAGTTTCCGCAGGCGCTGAGCCAGGTGGCGCGGCTGATCGGTGCGTCGAGCTGGGCGGCGAACTATCTGGTACGCCATCCCATCCTGCTCGACGAACTGCTGGACGCCCGCCTGCTCACCGCCGAACCGGACTGGCCGGCCTTCGAACAGGCGCTGCGCCAGCAGCTGGACGAGCTGGGCGACGACACCGAGCGGCAGATGGACACGATGCGCGACGCCCACCACGCCCAGGTGTTCCGTCTGCTGGCACGCGATCTGGCCGGCGAGCTGTCGGTCGAACGCCTGTCCGACCACCTCTCGGCGCTGGCCGACGCGATGCTGCGCATCACGCTGGACATGTGCTGGCGCAAGCTCACACGCCGCCATTGCGACACGCCGCGCTTCGCCGTCATCGCCTACGGCAAGCTGGGCGGCAAGGAATTGGGCTACGCGTCCGACCTCGACGTCATCTTCCTGTTCGACGACCCGCACGAGTCGGCGCCGGAAACCTATGCCCGCCTCGCGCAGCGCATGCTCACCTGGCTGTCCAGCCATACCAGCGCCGGCATCCTGTTCGAAACCGACACCCGGCTGCGACCCAATGGCGAATCGGGGCTGCTGGTCAGTTCGATCGAGGCCTTCCGCGACTACCAGCAGAAATCGGCCTGGGTGTGGGAACACCAGGCGCTGACGCGCGCCCGCTACTGCGCCGGCGATACGGCTGTCGGCGAACAGTTCGAGGCGATACGCCGCGAACTGCTGACCCAGCCGCGCGATGTCGCCGCGCTGCGCCGCGAAGTGCTGGACATGCGGCAGAAGATGATGGACAGCTACGCCAACAAGTCCGAACTGTTCGACATCAAGCACGACGCCGGCGGTCTGATCGACCTCGAATTCGCCGTGCAGTACATGGTGCTGGCCCACTCGGGCGCGCATCCCGAGCTGACCGGCAACCTCGGCAACATCGCGCTGCTGCGCATCGCCTCCGAAGTCGGCCTGCTGCCGGCACTCGATGCGGTCGCCGCCGGCAACGCCTACCGCCGGCTGCGCCACCTGCAGCACGGCCTGCGGCTCAACGATGCGCCGAAAGCCCGGGTGCCGAAGGACGAGGTGGTGGCCGAGCGCACCGCAATACGCGCCGTATGGTCGCGCCTGTTCGACGACGCGTCGAACTCGGGCGACGTCGAGCGACTCTGACGCATGGATACCTGATGGAGTCACGCATGCACACGCTTACCCTGCGCCGCAGCCTGCTGCTCGCCGGCCTCACGCTCGCCCTTGGCGGCTGCGTCACTGCGCCGCCGCGCCCGCCGGCGCCGACCACCGACGAAATCGTGCAGATGTCGAAGGACGGCATCCCGCCGGCGGAAATCATCCAGCGCCTGGAGGAGAGCCGTGCGCTCTACCCGCTCAAGGCCTCGCAACTGGCGAAGCTGCGCGAGGAAGGCGTGTCGGACGAGGTGATCGACTACATGCAGCAGACCCTGATCGAAACCGAGCGCATGCGCGAAGCGATGCGCGAGCGCGACCGCATGTGGATGTATGGCTATCCCTACTACCCGGCCTACCCCTGGGGCTACTGGCGGCGGCCTTACCGGTAGTACGGCGTCGCCCCGGGCGACACCTGCCGATAAACACCAACCGGTGATATCTATAGAACTAAATATCACTTTTTTGAATAAGCATTGCTGACTAGACTGCGCGCTCCCTGAGATATCGAGCGACGCGCAGTGAAAATCCGCCACATCGACACCCGGCCCACCGAGGTCGGACAAGCCCACGAAGCGCTCGGCCTGCCGCCGGTGGAACAGGTGATAGACCGCGCGCAGGCGCACCCGCTGGCCACCGTCGCCAGCTGGTTCATGGGCTTCACGCTGTTCGGTCTGGCCGCCATCCTGCTCGCCCGCGGTCTGCCACTGGGCGACCCGTCGGCGGCGCTGGACATCGTGATCGGCGTCGTCACTTCGGACGAATTCCTGAAGGCGGCCGCCGTCGGCTTCATCGCGCAGAGCATCGACGGCGCGCTCGGCATGGCTTACGGCATTTCCGCCACCACCTTTCTGCTCGGCACAGGTGCGTCGCCCGCGGTGGCCAGTGCCAGTGTTCACATCGCCGAAATCTTCACCACCGGCCTGTCCGGCCTGTCGCATCTGCGGCTGGGCAATGTCGATCGCAAGCTGATGCTCAAGCTGCTGATACCGGGCGTGATCGGCGGCGTGCTCGGCGCGCTGGTGGTGACGAAGTTCGACGGCGCCGCGCTGAAGCCGTGGATTTCCGGCTACCTGCTGGTGATGGGCATCTACGTGCTGGCCAAGGCTTGGCGCCACCGCCGCAAGCCGGCGCAGGAGCCTAAGCATGTCGCCAAGCTGGCGCTGTTCGGCGGCTTCGTCGATGCAGCCGGCGGCGGCGGCTGGGGACCGGTGGTCACGACCAGCCTGGTCGGCGCCGGCCAGGACCCGCGCCGCACCATCGGTTCGGTGAATTTCGCCGAATTCTTCATCGCCATCGCCAGCGCCGGTGCCTTCGTCATCTTCATCGACGCCGCCCCGTGGGCGACCGTGGCCGGTCTGGTCGCCGGCGGCATGTTCGCCGCACCGCTGGCCGCCTTCCTGTGCCGCGCGCTGCCGGCGCGTGCGCTGCTGGTGCTGGTGGGCACGCTGATCAGCGGCCTCAGCGTCTACAACCTGATGAAGGCGCTGGGCTGAGCGCCGCCGGAGGCGTATCAGGCGACAGGTATACTTGGCGCCTGATCTCCGGACCGTGAGCATGACCCGTTACGCCAACACCGCCGCCTACCGCTTCGTCCGCCTCGACGACCGCGAAGCGCTGCGCACTCGCATCCACGAAGCGGCGCAGTCGCGCCAGCTGCTCGGCACCGTGCTGCTCGCCAGCGAAGGCATCAATATCTTCCTCGCCGGACTGGAGGGCGACCTGCGCGACTTCTTCGCCGACCTCGGGCAGGACCCGCGCTTTGCCGCACTCGACGTGAAATGGAGCGGGTCGGACACGCTGCCGTTCAAGCGGCTGCGCGTGCGTCTGAAGAAGGAAATCGTCACCGTCGGCGCGCCCGACTTCGACCCGACCGAGACGCCGGCGCCCTATCTGCCGCCTGCCGAACTGAAGCGCTGGTACGACGAGGGGCGGCCCTTCGTCATCATCGACACGCGCAACCGCTGGGAAGTCGAGCAGGGCAGCTTCGACAACGCGCTCGATCCTGGCGTCGACAGCTTCGGTCAGTTCCCGGCCGCGCTCGAACAGTACGCCGACCTGAAGGACACCCCCATCGTCACCTTCTGTACCGGCGGCATCCGCTGCGAAAAGGCCGCACCCTTGATGAAGAAGGCCGGCTTCAACCAGGTATGGCAGCTCGAAGGCGGCATCCTGCGCTATTTCGAGGAAGTGGGCGGCGCCCACTGGCACGGCAACTGCGTCGTGTTCGACGACCGCGGCGCACTGAAGCCCGATCTGAGCCCGGTCTGAGCCCGGCCGGCTGAGTCCGCGCCGGGTCAGGCGGCCGCGCCGCCGCGCAGGTTCTTGACACCCAGCACCACGGCCAGCGTGATCGCGCCGGCGACGACGCCGGTCAGCGCGTCGGCGACGAAGGGCAGCAGCACGCCCAACACCGAACCCACCGCTTCCGACAGATGATGTATCCGGTCGTGCAGCGCCGGAATGCCGTGTGTCAGGATGCCGCCGCCGACCAGGAACATGGCGGCGGTACCGGCCACCGACAAAGCCTTCATCAACCACGGCGCCAGTGCGAGGATGCCGCGACCGAGCGCACGCGTCGCACCCGAGGCGGCGCGGCTGAGGTAGAGGCCGGCGTCGTCCAGCTTGACGATGCCCGCCACCAGTCCATACACCCCGACCGTCATGATGGCGGCAATGCCCGCCAGCACCGCGACCTGGGTGCCGAAAGGCGCGTCGGCCACGGTACCCAGCGTGATGGCGATGATTTCGGCCGACAGGATGAAGTCGGTGCGGATGGCGCCCTTCACCTTTTCCTTCTCCAGCGCGACCAGATCGACCTGTTCGTCGGCCAGCGCCTTCATGTGCTCGGCGTGGTGCGCGGCGTCTTCGTCGGCGCTGTGCAGGAATCTGTGCGCCAGCTTCTCGACGCCTTCGTAACAGAGGAAGAGCCCGCCTATCATCAGCAGCGGCGTCACCGCTGCCGGCAGGAAGGCGCTGATGGCGAGCGCCGCCGGTACCAGGATGAGCTTGTTGCGTACCGAACCCATGGCCACCGCCCACACCACCGGCAGTTCGCGATCGGCCTTGACGCCGGCCACCTGCTGCGCGTTCAGCGCCAGGTCATCGCCAAGTACGCCGGCCGTCTTCTTGGCGGCGACCTTGGTCAGGACGGACACGTCGTCCAGTACGCTGGCGATGTCGTCTATCAGTGCGAGAAGGCTGGCTCCGGCCATGGCGAAATCCTGTGAATGTTGTTGGGATCGATCCGTACGGCATGGATCGCGCGGCGCATGCTACCGGAAGTCGGCGATGAGACTGCAGTCGATCAGCGCGCCCGCGGTCGGCGCAGGTACAGATCGCATCCGTGCGCCACGCCAGAGGCCGCCAGCCAGAACAGCACCAGCGTCGCGCCGCCGCCGGTGAGGGCTGCGCGCAGGGCCAGCATCAGGCACAGGCCAGCGGCCAGCGTCGGCAGCCAGCGGCCCGGCGCGAAGCCCAGACCGCGCCGGCGGTGCAGCAGCGCCAGTGCCGCCGCTTCGAACAAAACCCCTATCATGATCAGGTCGATCAACAAACCATTCGCCAACAGGTCGGACATGCGAGCGCTCCACGCTGAGATCGGCAGCAGGCTGCCGCATCCGCACACCGTACACGACTGACAGGCCGAAACACCTCTCCCATGCACGCCACCGAACAGCCCCCGCTGTCGCAGCGCCTCAGACAGGTGACGGCGGCACATCACGCACGCGTCGAGCGCAGCGGTCCGATGCCGGCGCTGCTGCGCGGCGAACTCGGTCTTGCCGCCTACTGCACCCTGCTGCGCAACCTGCACCCGATCTACCGCGAACTGGAGGCCGCGCTGAGGCAGCATAAGCCCCACCCGGCCCTGGCCGGGCTGGACATCGACGGGCTGGCGCGCAGCGCCGCGCTGGAAGCCGACCTGGCCACACTGCACGGCGACGGCTGGGCACACGCGCTGCCGCTGGTCGACGCGGCGGCATGCTACGCGGCGCGCCTGCGCGAACTGTCGGCACACCGGCCGGAACTGCTGCTCGCGCACATCTATGTGCGCTACCTCGGCGATCTGCAGGGCGGCCAGATCCTGCAGCGCATCGTCGCCCGCTGCTACGCGCTGGACGGCGAAGCCGGCACGCGCTTCTACCGCTTCGGCGCGCACGCGCCGGCCGAGCTCAGCACACGACTGCGCGCCGCACTCGATGGCCCGTCGCGCGACGACGCCACGCAGGCAGCCATCGCCAGCGAAGCCGAAGCCGCCTTCCTGCGTCACGTGGACATTTTCGAGGCGCTGCCGGCCGGCGACGCCGCCGCGCTCAGAGTGGGCGGTTGAATTCGCGCAGGCGGGCATAGACCGCCGCGGCGCGCGTCGCCGACGCCTCCAGTTCCTCGATCAGCGTAGCGACCGGGATCGACGCCGTGGTGTCGGTCAGTTCCATCGCCGCCACGCTCGCATTGGCCAGGATGGCGCCCATCACCTCGTCGGGCAGGCCGCGCGCCTCGCGCGTGGTCAGCTGCGCATCGGCCTGGCCGGTCATCGTCAGCGACTGTTCGAGATGTCGACGCGCCGCCTCGGTGCGCTTCGCATCGGTGAGGTCGGTGAAGATCAGGATGCAACCGAGCACGGCATCGCGCGGGCCCGGCACGACGTCGGCGCGCACGCCCAGCGCAATGCCACCGCTCATCCGCCACTCGCCGCGCCACGACACACGTCCTTCGCGCAGCGACCTCAACACATCGCGCACAGAGGCCTGATCTTCGAACAGCGCCGCCAGTTCGTCGAAATTCGCCGGCTGCCGGCAACCGCCCGGCAGGATGCCGGCGAGCGCCGGACTGGGAAACAGGATGCGACCGTCGCCGTCGGCGACCAGCAGGGGCTCCGGCGACTCGTCGACGGCAGTGCGAAATTTTTCAAGCTGGTGCTGGGCGATGAGCAGGCGCACCGCCTGCGTCTGCATGATCACATCGCGCAGCGAGGCGCCGATCGCGCGCGCCAGCGCCAGATCGGCGCGCGACCACGGTGCCGCGGTGCCGCGCACGATTTCCGACCACGCCTCGAAGGAGCGCCGCGGCGACAAGGTCAGCGGATCGTTGTCGACCATGGGCTTCGCGGGGTCGCCGGCCCAGGTCAGCTTGGCACGCTGTTCGCGCCGGAACCACATCAGCAGATTGCGGCCGCGCGTCGACAGATCGATCGCCAGCACGCCGCACACCACCGGCGTCAGGTAGGCCAGCGCCGGGTTGGCGCGCTCGACCGAGGCGCAGCTGAACAGCATCTGCTTCATTTCGCCGGACACCCAGCCGGCCAGCGCGCGCACCGCCTCGGTAGACGGCACTTCGCCGGCGGTCAGCAGTTCGCCGTCGTGCAGCAGCGCGACACCGCTGGCGTCCATCGGCAGCAGCAGCGTGCGCGCGTTGCGCATCAGTGCCGCACGCCAGTCGCCCTCGGTCGACGTCGCCTCGATCAGCCGCAGTTCCATGCGCCGCACCAGCACGTCGACCTGGGTGCGTACATAGTTCTCGATCGCCGCGATGCGCGTCGACATCACCTCCGCCAGCACATCGACGGCGGCGCGCTGTGCGTAATGGATACGCCGCGGCGCATAGTGATGACAGGCGATCAACCCCCACAGCCGCCCCTCGCGCACCAGCGACACTACCAGCGTGGCAGTCACGCCCATATTGCGCAGGTACTGGATGTGCAACGGCGACATGCTGCGCAGGTGGCACATCGACATGTCCAGCTCTTCGCCGCTGTGCGGCAGCCGGCGCGGTTCGACGGCGACCGGGAGGTAGCGCGCATCGACCAGCACGCGCACCCGGTTGCGCAGATAGAGGTCGCGCGCGCGCTGCGGGATGTCGGTTGCCGGATAGCGGTGACCGAGCAGGGTGTCGAGCCGGTCGTCGCGCGCCTCGGCGACGATTTCGCCATGGCCATCGGCATCGAAGCGATACACCATCACGCGGTCGTAATGGGTCAGTTCGCGTATCGACTGCACCGCCGTGTCCGCCAGCGCATCGACGCTCATCGCCTCGCTGAAGCGACGCACCGCCGTCGCCAGCAGCGCCTGTGCCGCGACATCTTCGGCCGGTGGCCCGGCGGTTTCGAGCTCGACGATCAGCGTGCCGGACTGCCCGCGATGCGCCATGCCCTCGAAATGCCGCAGCAGCCCGCCGTGGCCGGTGCTGCAGTGGAAGGGCGTCAGTTCGACTTCCGTCAGCGTCCGGCCCAGTTCGCGCACACGCGCCGCCAAGTCGCCGCCAAGCGCCGGCAGCGGCGCCTCGACCACCGCCGCGTGCGGCACGCCCAGCCACTGTTCGGTATTCAGGCTGGCCTGCAGCACCTGCAGGTCGGATTCACGCACGACCAGCAGCACGCCGTGCGGCTGTATCGAGCCGGCAAGGTGGATGAGCTCGCGCTCGCAGTTGGTCAGGTCGGCCTGACCGAAGGGCGGACTGTAGAGAGGATCGTTCACTTTGCGCGACACGCTCAGTGCATGCGACCCCTGACCCCCACGCCGGGACCGCGCGGCTGCACTGCGCGGATGATGAGACCGATGGTGTTCGAGTCTCCGTTATGGATCAGTACTGCCGACAGTTCAACATCGACGTCGTGCCCGCGCTCGTTGCGCATGCGCGTCGCCAGACGCAGCGTGCCGCTCTGCCGCACCGCGGCGAGCAGACCACTCAGCCCGTCGCTCTCGCCCGACAGCCACGCCGCCATCGAGCGGCCACGCAGCGACGCCATGTCGACGCCCTGCACCAGTTCGACGAAGGCCGGGTTGGCACTCAGCAGCACCCCCTGTTCGTCGGTGAAGGCGACCGCATCAGGTGTCAGGCGCACCAGTTCCGGCAGCATCGCATCGTCGACCGCCGGCGGCATCTGCCCGCCTTCGGGCCAGGCGCGCATCAACAGCAGCGTGCTGCCCTCGTCGCGGAACAGCGATACCCAAGCGTGGATGCGGCCGCCCGACGCCAGGTCGAGCATCGCGTCGCCCGGGCGCTCGGACACCCGTACTGTGCCCAGCAGCTCCTCCAGCGCGGGCAGCGAGGACGGCGCCAGCGCGTAGCCGGCCTGACGGCCCGGCATGTCCTGCACCGTGCCGCCGAACAGACGGCCGGCGGCACGGTTGGCATCGACGATGCGCAAGGTGTCGGCGTCCACCACCAGCACTGCGTCGGTGGCGATCTGGAACAGCAGGCGGTAGCGGGTTTCCGCCTGGCGCATGCGCCAGTAGTCGCGCTCCATCGATTGCTGGGCGTCGACCAGCCGCTGCTGCATCGCCGAGACGGCGCGCAGGTCGCGTCCGACCACAAGCAGCGGACCGCCGTGGCCGAGGCGCACGGCGGTGTAGGCCACCGGCAGATCGCTGCCGGCCAGCGACGGGTGGTTGATGTGGCGGGTGCGCGAAACGCCGGACTCGGCCGCCTCGTTCAGCAGGTCCTCGACCTTGCGGCGGGTGTCCGGCGTCACGGTATCTATCCACTGGCGGCCCAGCCATTCACCCGCCGCGGCGCTGACCGGCTCGGTGCCGCCCAGCGCAACACTGCGGATGACGCCCTTGTCGTCGATCACCAGCGCAATGTCGCTGGCGACCGACACGAGCATGTCGGCCAACTCCGGGGCCACATCGGAGAAGGCGCTCAGGTCTCCTGGATCGTTCGGTAGCTTGTTCACGGCATGGGCCTGGTAAGCAGGACGGAGAGGTACGGGGCCGACCTGCTGCAAATTTCGGGCCCGGCCTGGACCGGGACATGCGCTGCCGCGTGGTTCGGGAAAGCCCGGTGAGCGCAACGCAACGGGAGCACACCCGCTGATCACCGGACTGCCGACGGCGCGATCACGACAACGCCTTCAATTGCTTGAGTTTAACGCCTGCATGCTACGGCAAGTCGCTTGCCGGCACACGTGACCGGCGTCAAAAAGTGCGGCGCGTCAGCCAAAGGGTGCGTTCAGACGGACGATGGACAGGTTCAGCGCTGCCGCAAACGCGACCCACACCGCATACGGCAGCAAAAGCGCGGCCGCACGTGCGGACCATGGTCGCAGGCGGACCATCAGGAACACCACCGACAGCCACAGCAGCACGACTTCGGCCAGCGCCCAGTCGGGACGGCGCAGATGGAAGAACAGCGCACTCCACAGCACGTTCAGGCCACCGTTGGCGGCGAACATCGCCAGCAACTGGCGACGCCCTCGCGCGTCCGGCGCATGGCGCCAGCCGAGCACACCGGCGGCGGCGGCAAGACCGAAGATGAGGGTCCAGGCCGGCCCGAAAGCCCAGTCCGGCGGCTGCCAGGAGGGTTTGGCGAGCGCACGGTACCACTCGCTCAGATCGGTCATGGCACCGCCCAGGCCGGCCACCGCAAGCGCGGCAAGTGCAGCGACGGCCACCGGCTTCCAGCGCGTGGCCGTCCGGGCATTCATGGCGACACGATGCCGCAGAGGTGCGCGAGGTCCTTGAAGAAGATGCGCATGTGCGCCAGCGGCCGCGCGCGGACCAGCCGCTTGTGCATATAGGCCTGCCAGGTGAGCTGCTGCACGTCGGGATCGCGGCAGATGCTGACGAAGCGTTCGCGCCGCTTGTCGCTCGCGTACCAGAAGCGCTGCATGATGCCGAGCACCATGAACACGCGGCCGTGCGCCTTCATGAAACGCTTGCGCGCCAGCCTCAGCGCGCGCGCATCGCCGGTGACCAGATAGGCATCGACCGCCTCGGCCGCCAGCCGGCCGCCACTGAGCGCGTAATAGATGCCTTCGCCCGACGCCGGCGCGACGACGCCGGCCGCGTCGCCGGCCAGCACGACGTCACGCCCGTTGTCCCAGCGCCGCAGCGGGCGCATCGGAATTGGCGCGCCTTCGCGGCGAACGGTGCCGGCGGCGCCGAGGCCGGCGCTGTCGCGCAAGGCGCTGACTCCGCCGCGTATCGAGAAGCCCTTGCGCGCCGAGCCGACGCCAACACTGACCGTGTCGCCGTGCGGGAACACCCAGCCGTAGAAATCGGGCGACAGCCGGCCCTGGTAGTAGACATCGCAGCGGCTGCCGTCGAAACCGGTCTGCGGCGCGCGCACGATCTCGTGGTAGGCGAACACGCAGGGCACCTGGTCGGCGCCCGGAATACACTGCCGGCCGACCGCCGACAGCGCACCGTCGGCGCCGATGATGGCGCGGGCGCGCACGCAGCGTTCGCCCTGCTCGCCGACGCGGTAATGCACGACAGCCGAGCCGGCACCGTCGCGGCTCACCCGCTGAAAGCTGCCGGTGCGCCGATGCGCGCCGGCGAGTCCGGCACGCTCGCGCAGGTACTCGTCGAACTGCTCGCGATCGACCATGCCTACGAAACCGCCGTCGATCGGCATGTCGACCTCGCGCCCGCTGGGCGCCACCATGCGTGCCGAACGTGCACGGGCGACCAGCAACTCATCCGGAATGCGGAACTCCTCGATCGCCTTCGGCGGTATCGCGCCGCCGCAGGGCTTGATCCGCCCGCCGCGATCGAGCAGCAGCACCGCGTAGCCGCGGCGCGCCAGATCGGTCGCCGCGGTGGCCCCGGCGGGCCCGCCGCCGACCACCACCACATCGTAGCTTTCCATGATCAGGCCTCTCCTTCCGCGCGTGGCATCAGCGGCAGCGGCGCAGCCGGCGCACGCGCCGCCACGGTCGCCGGCTGCAGGCCGGAAATCCGCATCGCCATGGCGGCCGATACGATGAACAGCAACGCCTCGCCGGCGAACACCAGCGCGTAAGCGACGCCCGGCTCGGCGATCAGGGCGCGCGTCAGATCGACCGCGACAGTGCCGGCGAAGCCGCCGAGTGCGAAGGCGATCGCCTGCGCCGCACCCCACAGACCCATGCGCACGCCCTCGCGACCGGCGCCGCCCTGGCCAGCCAGGCGCATCATCGACGCGATCGCCGCCACCGCGAACGCGCCATTGGATACGCCGAGCAGGAACACGGTTTCGCGCAAGGGCCAACCGTGGCCGCTGAAGCCGGCGGCGGTCAGGCCCGCCAGCGCGCAGGCCGAGGCGATGCAGCCGCCGATGATCCACAGCCGCAGCGAGCCGATCTGCCGCCCGCCGAACACGGTGCCGGTCAGCGCCACCAGCAGCATGCCGGCGAACACGCCGCCGTGCTGCAGACCCGACAACTGGGTCGACTGCCCGGGCGAGTAGCCGAACACAGTGCCGGCAAAGGGTTCGAGTATCAGGTCCTGCGCGCTGTAGGCGAGCATGGACACGAAGACGAACAGTGTAAAAAGCCGCGCATGCGACTCGCCCCAGACCTGGGCCAGTGCAGCGCGGAATGGGGTGCCTTTGGGAGGAGAGTGCGGCAGCCCCGTCGAAACCGGTTTGGTTGCGGGGCTGACGCCCTCGACGCCGCGCACGGCGACGAGTGCAAGCATGAAGGCGCAGACCGAGGTGCCGGCAACGACCTGCAACAGCCGCTCGCCGGAGAACGGATCGAGCAGCTTGCCTGTGATGCCGGCCGTCACGGCGAAGCCGAGAATCATCATCATCCAGACGATGGTGGCGGCGGCCGCACGGCGGCCGTCGTCCACGCGCTTGGCGAGCAGCACCAGCAGCGAGGTGCCGGCGGCGCCGACACCGACGCCGATCAGCACGAAAGCAAGCACCGCCAGTGCGACACCGGCGACGAAGTGGTCGGCCATCAGCACGGTGGCGAGCGCGGCCAGCGTGCCGCCGGCGGCAAGCACCGCCATGCCGCCGATGATCCAAGGCGTGCGCCGCCCACCCAGATCCGAACCGTGCCCGAGGCGCGGCCGCAGCATCTGCACCGCGTAATGCAGCGCCACCAGGATGCCGGGCAGCATGGCCGGCAAAGCCAGTTCGACCACCATGACGCGGTTCAGTGTCGACGTGGTCAGCACGACGATGGCGCCGAGCGCGGTCTGCACCAGACCGAGGCGGAAGATGCCGATCCAGCCGAGGGCCTGGTTCATGTCAGTCGCCTCCGAGCGCGCGCAGCGCGAAGGCGCTCACCAGCATGCCGAGCACGTAGAGCGTAATGCCGGTGCCGTTGTACCAGGGCGCGCGAGCGCGCGGGTCGTCCAGCAGCCGGGACATCAGCATCAGCTGGGCACCGAGCAGCATGCCCACCAGCGCAGCGTGCGCCGGCGCCCCCCAGTGCGCGAGCAGCGCGACGACGACGACCTGCGGCACCGCCATCACCCAGCAGGCGACCCGACCGGCGCGCGCAATGCCCAGTTGTACCGGCAGCGAAGCGATGCCCATGCGGCGGTCGCCATCGACCGACTTGAAGTCGTTCAGCGTCATGATGCCGTGCGCGCCGGCGCTGTACAGACCGGCCAGCAGCAGACTGCGCAGGTCGGGCATCGCGCCGCCGGCCATCACCGCGGCACCGGTGACCCAGGCCAGTCCTTCGTAACAGAGCGCGCAAGCACTGTTGCCCCACCAGCCGTTGGCCTTCAGCCGCAGCGGCGGCGCGCTGTAGGCCCAGGCCAGCAGCAGGCCAAGCGCGGCGGCGGCAAAACCCCAGGGACCGAGCGCGGTCGCCACCAGCAGCGACAGCACCGTCCAGACGACGGCGATATAGAGGCCCCAGTGACCCGGCATGCGACCGGATGGAATCGGACGCTGCGGTTCGTTGATCGCATCGACGTGACGGTCGAACCAGTCATTCACCGCCTGGCTGGTCGCGCAGACCAGCGGCCCTGCCAGCAGCACGCCGAGCAGCACGACCTGCCAGCGCTCTCCGGCCGGCAGGCCGGAGGCAACGACGCCACAACCGAAAGCCCACATCGGCGGAAACCAGGTGATGGGCTTCAGCAGTTCGGCAACGGCAGAGAGGGCTGGACGAGTCATGAGCTAACAGTAGGCTTGACACACGAGAGCGTCAAGACAAACTTACACTCAGCTAGTCCATTTTGATTGACACCGGCCGCAAGGCCGCCGCCCGTGCCTCACGACAGGTCCGCGCGGACGCGGTCGGCGGGGCCCGGCCCGGCCGACCGACCCGCTTCGGATCACTCCTCGCCCGGCTCCTGCCCGCCGTCGTCGCCCTGATCGGCGTTGAGATCGCCGATGCCATAGCGGCGCAGCTTCACGTACAGGCTCTGCCGGCTCAGGCCGAGCATTTCGGCCGCCGACGCGCGGTTGTCGTGCGTCATGTCGAGTGCCGCCTCGATGCACAGCTTCTCGATCAGATCGGTCGATTCGCGCACCAGATCCTTCAGCGACACGCGCCCAACTAAGCCGGTCAACTGCTCGACCGAACGCGGCATCTCGCGGCTGATTCGCGGTTCCGGCTCGATGCGGCGACTGACGCCGCGCACCGTGAAACCGATGCACGGACGCTCACCGCGGTCCACCGCGACCGCCGACACCTCGACGTCGACGTCCGAACCGTGCTCGCCGCGCAGCACGGTCGAAAACAGGCGGATCGAACCGTGCTGGCGCACGTTCACCATCAGCACCTTGAAATCGACACCGGGACGGCCGAGCCAGCGTTCGAGCGACTGCGTGCGTGCCTGCTCGATGCTCGCCAGCTGGGCGAGATCGACGAAGGCCTGGTTGGCGGTCAGGATGACGCCGTCCTCGCCGGTCAGCACGAAGGCGTCCGGCACCATTTCGACCGCATCGGCCACCGACATCCGCTCGCCGGATTCGGTGCCGGAGGCACCGACCTGCGACAGCCGCACCAGATACAGCGATGTTGCGTCCTGTCGCACCAGCGAAGCGGCCACCAGCCAGTCGCTGCCGCCCGGCCCACGCACGCGGACGTCGTCGGAACGACCGTTGGCACGCACCGCGGCGAACAGCCCCTGCACCGCCTGGTTGCCGGCGTCGTCCAGCCCTTCCGGGAAATTGCGCCCGACCACACTGCGCGCGTCCTCACCCAGCATCCGGTTGGCGGCGGCATTCGCCTCGACGATGCGCTGGCTGACGGTATCGACCACCAGCACCGCTTCCGACGTCATCTGGAACAGCAGGCGGTAGCGCGCCTCGAGCTGGCGCAGGCGGGCGTAGTCGCGCTCGATCGACTGCTGCGCGTCGACCAGCCGCTGCTGCAGCATGGACAGCGCCGTCAGGTCGCGGCCGAGGGCGACGACGGTGCCGTCGTGGCCGATGCGCACGGTCGAGTAAAGCAGCGGCAGATCGCTGCCGCCCTGCACCGGATGATTGACGTGCCGCGCACGGCGGCTTTCGCCACTGGCGGCGTCCTGCAGCAGCGCCTCGACCTTGGGGCGGCTTTCGACCGTCACCACCTCGGTCCACCGGCGCCCCAGCCAGCGCGCGCCGGCTTCGGGCAGCAGCGCGCCGTCGTTGAATGCAAGGTCGCGGATGACGCCCTTGTCGTCGAGCAACAACGCAACGTCGGAGGCGGCGGCAATGAGTCGTGCAGCCGACTCGGCATCGACGCCATGTAACAAACCCATCGGCGAATCAAAAGGCTTCACCGTCAACCTTCCCGCATCGGCGTCCATTTTCGCGATCTGATCGCGCCCCTGCTCCGAACCCAATCGATACCCTCCAGAAACTGATCACCCATGCGCAAATCGCACAGGCAGCAATGCCTCGGCCACATCGACCGCGGCACTCGCATCGCGCGCCGTCGCGTCGGCGCCGACCAGCGGCACCCACTCCGGGCGGCTGGCGAAGATCGGGCCGCCGACCATCACCACGATGTCGCGTTGCAGCGACACGCGGCGAGCGGCGGTGATCCATTCCGCCAGTTCGTCGAAGCGCGTTTCGCTGCCGAGTGACACGCCCACCAGATCGAAGCGCTCGGCGCGCAGCAGGCGCAGCGCTTCGCCGCGCGGACCCGGTGTGTCGAGGCGCACGTCCCAGCGGCGTTGGCGGAAGAAGTCGGCCACCATGGACATGCCGAAGGTGTGCTGCTCCCCCGGCAAGGTGGCGAGCAGCACGCGGCGGCCTGTCTCGCCCGAATGCAGATCGCTGCGGAAACTCGGGCTGACGTCGTGCAGCACCTGCTGGATCCGCCACAGGCCGAGCGTGACCTGAGTGAAATCGCACAGATCCGCTTCCCACAATTCGCCGAGCCGACGCGCTGCCGGTGCCAGCAGGTCCAGACAGATGACCCGTGGCTCGACGCCGCGGGCGCGGATCGCCTGCACGCAGCTGCGTACGACGCCGGCGTCCTGTGCCAGCACGAGATTGGCGAACTCGTGGATTTCGCGCGCCGAGATGGTTGTTGCGCTGACCCCGGCCGGCGGCAGATCGACCAGATCACCGTGCGCCAGCATCAGCCGCGGAATGATTTCCGCCTCTATCGTCTGCGCCAGATCACCCAGCCAGTCAGGGGCAGCGAACACCGGCGGGCCGATCGGCGGCCCGCCGAACTGACTGACCCCGCCCTGCTCCTGCGCGGACAAACCCTCACCCGACATCTGCGCCCTGCGGGCGCTTCGCTGCGTCATCCCGGCCATCTTCCTGCCTCCTTGGGTCTTTTTGTCGTGCCCCGGCCGTGTCGGATGCGCCCCCGGTGGACGCCCCATGGATGCGGACGGGCTTTACGGCTGCTGCGGGTGGTGAACCCAGTGTCCGTGGTGGCACTGACGACGAGGGTGAGCAAGTCTCTGGGCAGGAAGGCGGGGTTCGAATCTGTCTGCAGAACTGGACGCCAACATTGTAGGAATAGAGCGCGGCACCCCGCACTGTCAAGTTAACTTGTCAATTTTGATGACGCGCCAGCCGGAACGGGCCTCTGGACCACGCGCACTGTCATCCGGTCGATGTAATTTCGTCGTGACGTCAATTTACATTGACACTTTGTCCCCAGCCGTCTAGATTCGATTACGAGGACAGAGGAGACGCGACGATGCGCAACAGAGAGGCCTCACCGGCGATGCGGCACACACCGCTTTACACGCCGGAGGAACGCCGCCGGCGGGACGAATCACCCTGGACCCTGGTTCAGGGGGTGCTGGCGCCGGTGCAGTTCGTCGCCTTCGCGATCAGCCTCGTGCTCGTGCTGCGCTATCTGTGGTCCGGCGAGGGCCTGCAGGCGGCAACCTGGTCGGTGGTGATCAAGACCCTGCTGCTGTACGCGATCATGGTCACCGGCTCGATCTGGGAGAAGGCGGTGTTCGGCGTCTGGCTGTTCGCCCGCCCCTTCTTCTGGGAAGACGTATTCAGCTTCGCGGTGCTGGCGCTGCACACCGCCTATCTGGTCGCACTGGCGACCGGCACGCTGGACGGAACCGGCCTGATGTGGCTGGCGCTGGCGGCCTACTTCACCTACGTCATCAACGCCGGACAGTTCCTGCTCAAGCTGCGCGCCGCGCGGCTCGACACGGCGACTCCGGCGGCCGGCAACCACGGCGCGGTGGTGCAGGCATGAGCAATCTGCACGACATTCCGATCGCCACCCGCAGCGGCTGCGACGAGCGCCCGGTGCTGCGCGAACGCGGCCAGCGCGAGGTGTTCTGCGGTCTGACGGGCATCGTGTGGCTGCACCGCAAGCTGCAGGACGCCTTTTTCCTGGTGGTCGGCTCGCGTACCTGCGCCCACCTGATCCAGTCCGCCGCCGGCGTAATGATCTTCGCCGAACCGCGCTTCGGTACAGCCATCCTGACCGACCGCGACCTGGCCGGCATGGCCGACGCCAACGACGAACTCGACCGCCTGTGCGTCACGCTGCTCGAACGCCGGCCGGAAATCCGCACGCTGTTCCTGGTCGGCTCCTGCCCGTCGGAAGTGATCAAGCTCGACCTCGCGCGTGCCGCCGAGCGGCTCAACGCCCGGCTGCTGCCGCAGGTGCGCGTGCTGAACTATTCCGGGTCCGGCATCGAAACCACCTTCACCCAGGGCGAAGACGCCGCGCTGCGCACCTTCGTGCCGCTGATGCCGCACACCGACGCGCGCCAGCTGATGGTGGTGGGCTGTCTTCCGGACATCGTCGAGGACCAGTTCCGCCGCCAGTTCGAACAGCTGGGCATCGCCAACGTCGTATTCCTGCCGGGCCGCCGCGCGGCCGACGTGCCGGCGATCGGTCCGAACACCGACCTGCTGCCGGCCCAGCCCTTCAATGGCGACACCGTGCGCGCACTGGTCGCCCGCGGCGCCCGGCTGCTGCGCGCGCCCTACCCTTTCGGCGTCGAAGGCACGACCGCGTGGCTGCAAGCGGCCGCCCGCGCCTGGGGCGTAACCCCGGCCGCATTTGACGCGGTGACCGGCCCGGCGCGTGCGCGCGCCGAAACGGCACTGGCACGGCAACGCCCGCTGCTGGCCGGGCGCAGCCTGTTCATGCTGCCCGACTCGCAGCTCGAACCTTCGCTCGCGCGCTTCCTGCACCGCGAACTGGGCATGCGGCTGATCGAGGTCGGCACGCCCTTTCTCGATCGCCAGATGGTCAGTGAGGAACTGGCACTGCTGCCGGAGGACATCGTGCTCAGCGAAGGCCAGCACCTCGATCGCCAGCTCGACCGCGTGCGCGCCGCCCGCCCCGACCTCACCGTATGTGGCCTCGGCCTGGCCAACCCGCTGGAGGCCGAGGGGCTGGCCACCAAATGGTCGATCGAACTGGTGTTCTCGCCGATACACGGCTACGACCAGGCGGGCGACCTGGCCGAACTGTTCGCCCGCCCGTTCGCGCGCCGCGCACGGCTGGCCGTCTGAAGGGGCACGCGATGCAGCTCACGCTCTGGACCTACGAAGGACCGCCGCACATCGGTGCCATGCGCATCGCCACCTCGATGCGCGACCTGCACTACGTGCTGCACGCACCGCAGGGCGACACCTATGCCGACCTGCTGTTCACGATGATCGAACGGCAGGACCGCCGCCCGCCGGTCACCTACACCACCTTCCAGGCGCGCGACCTCGGCGGCAGCACCGCCGAACTGGTGAAGGCCGCCGTGGCCGAGGCTTTCGAGCGTTTCCATCCGGCCGCGCTGCTGGTCGGCGACTCGTGCACCGCCGAACTGATCCAGGACCAGTCCGGCGCACTGGCCGCCGGCATGCAGCTGCCGATACCGGTGGTGGCGCTGGAACTGCCCGCCTACTCGAAGAAGGAAAACTGGGGCGCCGCCGAAACCTTCTATCACCTGACGCGCACGCTGCTCGCCGACCAGGTGCCCGCGCCCGGAAGCAAGCGCCCGGCGCGTGACCCGGCACGCCGGCCGCGCGCCAACCTGCTCGGCCCGACCGTGCTCGGCTTCCGCTGTCGCGACGACGTGACCGAAATCCGCCGTCTGCTCGACGCGCTCGGCATCGACGTGAACGTTGTGGCGCCGCTCGGCGCCTCGGTCGACGATCTGCGCCGCCTGCCGGATGCCGACTTCAACATCGATCTCTACCCGGAAGTATCGCGCACGCTGACCGGCTGGCTGAGCCGCAGCTTCGGCATGCCGGCCACGCGGACCATTCCGATGGGCGTTGGCGCGACGCGCGACTTCATCGCCGAAGTCGCCGCCCTGGCCGGCGTCGATCCGTCGCCGCTGCTGGCCGCCGAAACGCCGGGCGCCGCCGGCCGTGGCAGCTCGGCCTCACGCCAGCCCTGGTATGCGCGCTCGGTCGACTCGACCTATCTGACCGGCAAGCGGGTGTTCATTTTCGCCGATGCCACGCACGCCATCGCGGCCGCGCGCATCGCCGCCGAAGAGATGGGCTTCACCGTCGTCGGCCTCGGCTGCTACGCCCGCGACTTCGCCCGTGACGTGCGCGAGGCGGCGGCGCGTTACGGCGTCGAGGCGCTGATCAGCGACGACTACCTCGAAGTCGAAAAGGCCATCGCCGCCGCCGCGCCCGAACTGGTGCTCGGCACGCAGATGGAGCGCCACATCGCCAAGCGGCTGGGCATCGCCTGCGCCGTCATATCGAGCCCGATCCACGTGCAGGACGTGCCGGCCCGCTACAGCCCGGTGTATGGCTTCGAAGGCGCCAACGTGCTGTTCGACAGCTGGGTGCATCCGCTGGTGATGGGGCTCGAAGAACACCTGCTGCAGATGTTCCGCGACGACTTCGAATTCAACGATGCCGCGCCCGCCTCGCACCTGCCTGCCGTCGCCACACAGACGATGGCGGTGGCCGAACTGGGCATGAGCGACGCGGACGACGCCCCGGCCTGGACCGCGGACGGCGAGCGCGAACTGAAGAAGATTCCGTTCTTCGTCCGCGGCAAGGCGCGCCGCAATACCGAAAGCTTCGCCCGCAGCCGCGGACTGAGCACCATCACGGTGGAGACGCTCTACGATGCCAAAGCTCACTTCGCGCGCTGAGCCCTCGACCGCCGATGCCACGCCCATACGCGTGGTCATCGTCACGATGGACACCCACCTGGCCAGTGCCACCGAGCGCGCACGCAGCGCGCTGCGGCGCGAACTGCCCGGTCTGGAACTCGAGGTGCACGCCGCCTCGGAATGGAGCGACCGGCCGGAGGCACTGGCGCGCTGCGAAGCCGCCATCGCCGCCGCCGACATCGTCATCGCCACCATGCTGTTCATGGAGGACCACTTCCGCCCGGTGCTGCCGGCGCTGATCGCGCGCCGCGAACAGTGCGATGCCATGGTGTGCGCGATGTCGGCCGGCGAGGTCGCGCGGCTCACCCGCATCGGCCGCTTCGACATGAGCGCGCCACCGAGCGGACCGATGGCACTTCTCAAGCGGCTGCGCGGCAATGCCGGCAAGGGCGGCAGCAGTTCCGGCGAACGGCAGATGCGCATGCTGCGCCGCCTGCCCAAGCTGCTGCGCTTCATTCCCGGCACCGCACAGGACGTGCGCGCCTACTTCCTGACGCTGCAGTACTGGCTGGCCGGCTCGCAGGACAACGTCGCCAACATGGTGCGCTTCCTGATCGACCGCTATGCCGACGGCCCGCGCGCCCACCTGCGCGGCCGCATGAAGCCGGGCGCACCGTTCGACTACCCGGAAGTCGGCGTCTATCACCCGCGCATCGCCCAGCGCATCGCCGAGCAGGTCGCCGCGCTGCCGACTGCACCGGAAGCGCGCGGTACGGTCGGCGTGCTGCTGATGCGTTCCTACCTGCTGGCCGGCAACGCCGCCCACTACGACGGCGTGATCGCCGCGCTGGAGGCGCGCGGCCTGTCGGTCATCCCCGCCTTCGCCACCGGCCTGGACGCACGGCCGGCGGTCGAGCGCTTCTTCATCCGCGACGGCCGCGCCGTGGTCGACGCGGTGGTGTCGCTGACCGGCTTCTCGCTGGTCGGCGGCCCGGCTTACAACGACGCGAAGGCGGCCGAAGACCTGCTGTCAAGACTGGACGTGCCCTACCTCGCCGCCCACCCGGTCGAGTTCCAGACGCTGGAACAGTGGGGCGCTTCCGAGCGCGGCCTGCTGCCGGTCGAGAACACCATCATGGTGGCCATTCCGGAACTCGATGGTGCCACCAGCCCGATGGTATTCGGCGGCCGTTCGGCCGGTGCCGGCGGCACCTGCGAGGGCTGCGCACGCCGCTGCAGCTTCCCGCCCAGTGAAGGCGGACGCGACATGCACGTGTGCGCCGAGCGCGCCGACATGCTGTCCGACAAGGTGGCGCGGCTGATCGCGCTGCGCCGCGCCGAGCGCGCGCAGCGGCGGGTCGCGGTCGTGCTGTTCAACTTCCCGCCCAATGGCGGCGCGGTCGGCACCGCCGCCCACCTGTCCGTCTTCGCCTCGCTGTACCGCACGCTGGGCGCGCTGAAGCGCGAGGGTTACCAGATCGACATGCCGGCCAGCGAGGCGGCGTTGCGCGACGCGCTGCTGACCGGCAATGCGGAGCGCTTCGGCGCGCCGGCCAATGTGCATCACCGGATACCGGCGGACGAGCACGTGCGACGCGAAACCTGGCTGGGCGAGATCGAGGCGCACTGGGGTCCGGCACCGGGCCGCGACCTGAGCGACGGCCGTCACCTGTTCGTGCTCGGCGCCCGCTTCGGCAACGTGTTCGTCGGCGTGCAGCCGTCCTTCGGCTACGAGGGCGACCCGATGCGCCTGCTGTTCGAACAGGGTTTCACGCCGACGCACGCCTTCTCCGCCTTCTACCGCTGGCTGCGCGAGGACTTCGCCGCGCATGCCGTGCTGCACTTCGGCACCCACGGTGCGCTCGAATTCATGCCGGGCAAGCAGGCCGGTCTGTCCGGCGCCTGCTGGCCGGACCGCCTGATCGGCGCGCTGCCCAATCTCTATCTGTACGCATCGAACAATCCGTCCGAGGGCGCGCTGGCCAAGCGCCGCTCCGGCGCCACGCTGATCAGCTACATGACCCCCCCGGTCACCCAGGCCGGCCTGTACGCCGGACTGGCCGAAATGAAGGTGTCGGTCGAACGCTGGCGCGCACGTGAACCGGGCAGCGAGCGCGAGGCACCGGCACTGGCCGCGCTGATCCAGGCGCAGGCGGCGGCGCTCGAACTGAGCGTGGCGACACCGCCGTGGGCCGACGCCGAAGCCGCCATCGCGACGCTCGGCCTGCAGATGCATGAACTGGAGCGCACGCTCATCCCCTGCGGTCTGCACGTGGTGGGCGAAGCGCCGACAGAAACCGAACGCGCCGACCTGCTGCACGCGGTCGCCCAGGCCGGTCACGGCATCGAGCTGCCGCGCACCATGATTGCCGCCGTCATGCGCGGTGACAGCCCGGAGCGCATCCGCAGCGCAGGCAATCTGGCCGATGACGACGGCACGCGCGCACTGATTGCCGAACTGACGAAAACGAACAGCCTGCTGGCCAAGGACCACGAGGTCGATGCGCTGGTGCACGCTCTGGACGGCCGCTTCGTGCGTCCGGCCCCCGGCGGAGATCTGCTGCGCACACCGGCGGTGCTGCCGACCGGCCGCAACCTGCACGGCTTCGACCCTTTCCGCATCCCGAGCGCCTTCGCCGTCATCGATGGCGCGAAACAGGCGGCCCGCCTGCTTGCCCGCCACACCGACGACGGTCACCCCTTCCCGGAATCGATCGCCATGGTGCTGTGGGGCACCGACAACCTGAAAAGCGAGGGCGGGCCGATCGCGCAGGCGCTGGCGCTGATGGGTGCGAAGCCGCGCTTCGACAGCTACGGCCGCCTGGTCGGCGCGCAGCTGCTGCCGCTGGAAGAACTGGGCCGGCCGCGGGTCGACGTCGTGATCACGCTGTCCGGCATCTTCCGCGACCTGATGCCGCTGCAGATCCGCATGCTGGCCGAAGCCGCCTTCCTCGCCGCCAGCGCCGACGAGCCGCTGGCGCACAACTTCATCCGCAAGCACGCGCTGGCCTTCCAGGCCACCAACGGCTGCGACCTCGAAACCGCCGCGCTGCGCGTGTTCGGCAATGCCGAAGGCGCTTACGGCTCGAACGTGAATCACCTGATCGAGAACAGCCGCTGGGACGACGAGGACGAACTGGCGGAAACCTATACCCGCCGCAAGGGCCACGCCTACGGCCGCAGTGGCCGGCCGGTTGCCCGCAGCGCGCTGCTCACAAGCGTGCTGGCCGACGTCGAACTGGCCTACCAGAACCTCGAGTCGGTCGAACTGGGCGTGACCACGGTCGACACCTATTTCGACACGCTGGGCGGCATCTCGCGGGCGGTGCGCAGGGCGCGTGGCGCCGACGCCGCGGTGGCACCGGTCTATATCGGCGACCAGACCCTGGGCGAAGGATCGGTGCGCACGCTGGACGAACAGGTGGCGCTGGAGACGCGCACCCGCATGCTGAACCCGAAGTGGTACGAAGGCATGCTGGCGCACGGCTACGAAGGCGTGCGCCAGATCGAAGCGCACATCACCAACACCATGGGCTGGTCGGCCACCACCGGCCAGGTGTCGCCCTGGGTGTACCAGCAGCTGACGCAGACCTTCGTGCTCGACGAAAAGATGCGCAGCCGGCTGGCCGAACTGAACCCCACCGCCGCCGCCAAGCTCGCCAACCGGCTGATCGAGGCGCACGACCGACGTTACTGGCAGCCGGACGACAGCGTGCTCGCGCGCCTGCGCGAAGCCGGCGACGAACTGGAAGACCGCCTCGAAGGCGTGTTCCAGCGGGCCAGCGCATGAAGCACCTCACCCACCTTTCCAGGGCCGCACCGTGAATACAGTCACCACCACCCATGTCCCGCTGTCGTCGCTGAAGACGCGCCGCGGCCCTTCGCATCCTGACGGCGAAGGCAGCGTGCAGGTGCATCAGGACCCGGCGCTGCGCATCGGCACCGCCAAGGTGTTCGCCGTCTATGGCAAGGGCGGCATCGGCAAGAGCACGACATCGTCCAATCTGTCGGTCGCCTTTTCCAAGCTCGGCAAACGCGTACTGCAGATCGGCTGCGACCCCAAGCACGACTCGACCTTCACGCTGACCAAGTCGCTGGTGCCGACGGTGATCGACATTCTCGAGACCGTCGATTTCCATTCCGAAGAACTGCGGCCGGAGGACTTCGTGTTCCCCGGCTACAACGGCGTCATGTGCGTCGAAGCGGGCGGCCCACCGGCTGGTACCGGTTGCGGTGGCTACGTAGTCGGCCAGACGGTGAAGCTGCTGAAGGAGCACCACCTGCTCGACGAAACCGACGTCGTGATCTTCGACGTGCTCGGCGACGTGGTGTGCGGCGGCTTCGCTGCCCCGCTGCAGCACGCCGACCGCGCGCTGGTGGTGACCGCCAACGACTTCGATTCCATCTTCGCGATGAACCGCATCGTCGCCGCCATCCAGGCCAAGTCGAAGAACTACAAGGTGAGGCTGGGCGGCGTCATCGCCAATCGCAGCAACGCCACCGACCAGATCGACCGCTTCAACGAGCGGGTCGGCCTGAAGACCATGGCGCAGTTTCCCGACCTCGACGTGATCCGCCGCAGCCGGCTCAAGAAAGCCACGCTGTTCGAGATGGATCCGACGGTCGAGGTCGAGGCGGTGCAGCACGAATACCTGCGGTTGGCCGCCTCGCTATGGGCCGGCACCGATCCGCTGGAATGCGCGCCGATGAAGGACCGCGACATTTTCGACCTGCTGGGATTCGACTGATCATGGACAGCTCCTACCTCGAACGCCGTGGCGAGATCGCCACCTATTTCGACCGCACCGCGGTGGACGCTTGGAAGCGACTCACCTCGGACGCACCGGTAGGCCGCATCCGCGCCACCGTGCGCGCCGGCCGCGATCGCATGCGCGCCACGCTGCTCGACTGGCTGCCCGACGATCTGAGCGGCTGCCGCCTGCTCGACGCCGGCTGCGGCACCGGCGCGCTGGCGGTCGAGGCGGCGCGCCGCGGCGCCCATGTGGTGGCGATCGACCTGTCGCCGACCCTGATCGGACTGGCGCGCGAACGCATGCCACACGGCCTGGCCGGCCACATCGACTTCCGCTCGGGCGACATGCTGGACCCCGCGCTCGGCCACTTCGACCACGTGGTGGCGATGGATTCGCTCATCCACTACCGTCCGCGCGATGCCGTGCGGGTGCTGTCGGGCCTGGCCGCGCGCACCGCCGCCTCGCTCATGTTCACCTTTCCGCCCAGCACGCGCGCACTCGATGCGATGCACTTCGTCGGTCGCTTCTTCCCGCGCGGCAACCGCGCGCCGGCGATCGAACCGGTACGCGAAGCGGTGCTCGGCCGGCTGATCGCCGAGGAGGACGGCCTGCGCGCGATGGCACCCCTGCGCAGCGAACGCGTCGCCAGCGGCTTCTACACCTCGCAGGCGATGGAACTGGTGCGCACATGAACGCACCGCGCAGAGGGCTCGGCCTGCCCGCACTGAACGCCCGCGCCGCACGGCTGTGGACCGGTGTCGGCACGCGCTTCCTGCCCTTTGCCGACGCCGCCAGCGAGGCGCTGCCGCTTGGCCGCCTGCTGCGCCTGTCGCTGTTCCAGGTGTCGGTCGGCATGGCTACCGTGCTGCTCATCGGCACGCTGAACCGGGTCATGATCGTCGAGATGGGCATGGCGGCCTGGCTGGTCGCCGCGATGGTGGCGCTGCCGCTGCTGTTCTCGCCCTTTCGCGCCCTGCTCGGCTACCGCTCGGACACCCACCGCTCGGCGCTCGGCTGGCGCCGCGTGCCCTATCTGTGGATGGGCACGCTGGTGCAGTTCGGCGGACTGGCCATCATGCCTTTCTCGCTCATCCTGCTGTCCGGCGATACGCGTGGCCCCGAATGGGTGGGTCAGGCCGGTGCCGCGCTGGCCTTCCTGATGGTCGGCGCCGGCATGCAGACGGTACAGACCGCTGGCCTCGCGCTCGCCACCGATCTCGCGCCGCCGGCGGCACGGCCGCGCGTGGTGGCGCTGATGTACCTGATGCTGCTGGCCGGCATGGTGGGCAGCGGCGTCGCATTCGGTCTGCTGCTCGCGGACTTCTCGCAGCTGCGGCTGATCCAGGTGATCCAGGGATCGGCCCTGGTGACCATGGCGCTGAACATCGCCGCGCTGTGGAAGCAGGAGGCGCGCAGCGCGCGCAGCACCGACGCGCCGCGCCAGCCCTTCCGCGCGATATGGCAGCAGTTCTCGACGCACGCGCGTGCCACCCGCTACCTGCTGGCGCTCGGCCTGGGCAGCGCCGCCTTCAGCATGCAGGACATCATTCTCGAACCGTATGGCGCCGAGGTACTGGGCATGGGCGTCGGCGCCACCACCGCACTGACCGCGCTGATGGCCTGCGGCGCGCTGGCCGCCTTCGCCTTCGCGGCACGCACGCTGGCGCGTGGCGTCGATGCCTGCCGCGTCGCCGCCTTCGGCGCGCTGATCGGCATCGTCGCCTTCTCGACCGTCGTGTTCGCCGAGCCGCTGCAGTCGACCGCGCTGTTCCGCGGCGGCGTCGGCCTGATCGGCTTCGGCGGCGGACTGTTTTCGGTCGGCATGCTGACCGCCGCAATGGGCCTCGACAGCGGCGGCATGAACGGGCTGGCGCTCGGCGCATGGGGTGCGGTGCACGCCTGCAGCACCGGCCTGGCGATCGCCCTCGGCGGGGCGCTGCGCGACCTCGTGTCGACGCTGGCAACCGCCGGCGCGCTCGGCCCGGCACTCGCCTCGCCGGCCACCGGCTACAGCTTCGTCTATCACTGCGAAATCTATCTGCTGTTCGCCAGCCTGGTCGCACTCGGACCACTGGTGCGCAGCGCCCCGCGCGCGCCGGTCCCGGCCAGCGCGAAGTTCGGACTGGCCGATTTCCCCGGCTGAACATCCATCACACAGGAGAATGACCATGGAAACCGGCGCCATCACCCAGTACTTCGACGTCGCACAGATCGTGCTGTACGTCTTCTGGATATTCTTCGCAGGGCTGATCTACCACCTGCACCAGGAGAGCAAGCGCGAGGGCTACCCGCTGGAATCGGACCGTTCCGACAGCATCCGCGTGCAGGGCTTTCCGCCTATCCCCGACCCCAAGACCTTCCGCCTGCAGGACGGTCGCACGGTGACCGTGCCCAATGACTTCAGGTCGCCGCAGACGCTGAAGGCCACGCCCAGCGGCAACTGGCCCGGCGCTCCGCTGGACCCGACCGGCAACCCGATGCTCGACGGTGTCGGCCCCGGCGCCTGGGCCGACCGCGCCGACCTGCCCGACCTCACCTTCGACGGTTCGCTGCGCATCGTGCCGCTGCGCGACGCGCCCGACTACGACGTCGCGCACCAGGACACCGACCCGCGCGGTCTGCCGGTGATCGGTGCCGACGGCGCACAGGGCGGTGTGGTGCGCGACCTGTGGGTGGACCGTTCGGAAGCGATCTTCCGCTACCTCGAACTCGACGTGCCAGCAGGCGGCGGCACGCGTCGCGTGCTGCTGCCGATGAACTTCTGCCGCGTCGGCGAACGCGCGGTCAAGGTGGCGTCCATCCTCGGCCACCAGTTCGCCAGCGTGCCGCAGCCCAAGGCGGCCGATCGCATCACGCTGCTGGAAGAGGAAAAGGTGATGGCCTACTACGGCGGCGGCACCCTGTACGCCGAAGCGTCGCGCAAGGAACCCCTGCTGTGAGCGGCCTGCGCGCAGTCCGCCACGACGGCCACGAACACGAGTTCGAAGCCGCGCCCGGCCTGCCGGAGCGGCTGCCGTCAGACGAAACCCTGCTCTGGCAGGGTGGCCCGGACTGGAAGCAACTGGCACGCGAGCGCTTCCACGTGCGCGCGCTGACGCTCTACTTCGCAGTCATCCTCGCGCTGCGCGCCGGTTTCGTCGTCGCCGACGGCGGCAGCTTCGGCGACGCAGCCAGTGCCGTGCTGATGCTGCTGCCGCTGGTGCTGGCCGCGCTCGGCATGATGACGCTGCTGGCCTGGCTGAGCGCGCGCACCACGGTCTATACGATCACCGACCGGCGCGTCGTCATGCGCGTCGGCATCGTGCTGAGCCTCACCTTCAACCTGCCGCTGAACCGGATCGAGGCGGCCAGGCTGAAGCTCACGCGCAAGGGGCACGGCAACATTCCGCTGCTGCTGGCCGCGCCCGATCGCATCGCGCTGCTGCACCTGTGGCCGCACGCCCGTCCGTGGCGGGCCGCCCGGCCGGAGCCGATGCTCTGCTGCATCGCCGACGCCGCCCATGTCGCCAGCCTGCTGACCGATGCTTGGCAGGCCGCGCGCAGCGACGCGCCGCAGACGGCTCCCGCAGCGGTCGCGCAGAGGGCCGATGCGCCCGCGCCGCGTGTCCGCCGCACCGGTCGCGCACCGCAGCTGGCCACTCACTGAGGAACGCGGCATGAGCGCACACACCGAAGCCGCACTGCCGCGTTGGCCGCTGCTCGCCATCGGCCTGATGCTGGCCGGCGTGCTGGCCGCGGTGGCGCTGGTCCGTCTGTCCGGGACGCCGATCGCGACGCCGGACGCCGCTGCGGTCGCGGTACGCGAGCTGCGCTTCGAGGACAGGCCGGACGGCAGCATCGCGGTGATCGATGCGCGTACCGATACGCAGATCGAATCCTTCGTCGGCGAACAGGGTTTCGTGCGCGGCACCTTGCGCGGCCTGGTGCGCGAGCGCCGCCGTCAGCAGATCGGGCCGGAACAGCCGTTCTCGCTGATCGCCCGCGCCGACGGCCGGCTCACACTGGTCGATCGGAGCACCGCGCGCCGCGTCGACCTTGAATCCTTCGGCCCGGTGAACGCCGGCGCCTTCGGCCGGCTGCTCGACGCCGGTCGCCCCACCCTGCATGCATCGGGAGCACAGCCATGAGCACTGCCACACAGCCTGCGCCGCAGGTCGCCGTTTCCGCCGAGGCCACCGACAAGGCGCGCGTCAGCACCATGCTGAGCCCGCGCTTCTACACCACCGATTTCGCCGCGATGAACCGCCTCGACGTCGGCCCGGTGCGCGCCGAGTGGGACGCGATGATGCTGGAGTACGAAGGCGACAACAATCACGACCACTTCCAGCGCAGCGCCGATTTCGGCGAACAGATCCGCGACCTGCCGCCGGCGCTGCACCAGGAGTTCATGGACTTCCTGATCAGCTCGATCACCTCCGAATTTTCCGGCTGCGTGCTGTACAACGAAATAAAGAAGAACGTCGACAACCCGGACATCAAGGCACTGATGGCCTACATGGCGCGCGACGAGGCGCGCCACGCCAACTTCCTGAACATGTCGCTGAAGGACTACGGCCTCGGCGTCGATCTGGGCAGCCTGAAGCGCACCAAGCGCTATACCTTCTTCAAGCCGAAGTACATCTTCTACGCCACCTATCTGTCGGAGAAGATCGGCTACGCACGCTACATCACCATCTACCGTCAGCTCGAACGCCACCCCGAACTGCGCTTCCACCCGATCTTTCGCTGGTTCGAGCGCTGGTGCAATGACGAATTCCGGCACGGCGAATCGTTCGCCCTCATCCTGCGCGCCCAGCCTCACCTGCTGCGCGGCGCCAATCTGCTGTGGGTACGCTTCTTCCTGCTCGCGGTGTACGCGACGATGTATGTGCGCGACCACATGCGGCCGCAGCTGCACCAGGCCATGGGACTGGAGGCCGACAGCTACGACTACGCGGTATTCCGCATCACCTCGGACATTTCCAGGCAGGTGTTCCCGCTGACGCTGGACACCGACAGCCCGTCCTTCCGCGCTGGCCTCGAACGGCTGTTTGCGCTGGCCCAGGCAAACGAGGCGGCGAAGCAGCAGGGCGGCATCACCGGTCTGTTCAAGCGCGGCGCCTGCGCAGTGGCCGCCTTCGGCACCTTCGTCCGCCTCTACCTGCACCCGGTCAAGCCAAACGCGGTGCCGGACGACGTGCGCATGTCGCCGGCCTGGTGAGCGCGATGGACGGCGCCCTGCCCGGCTGGGCGCTGCCCCTGCTCTACGCGCTGGCGCTGTGGTGGGCGGCCACCGGCGCCATCCTCTATCTGGACGGTCTGCCGCGACGCACCTTCCGCCTCAGCATGACGGTGGCCAGCGTGCTGGCGATCGCCGCGCTGGCCGGCCTGCAGCACAGTGCGCAGCTCGACAGTGCCCTCGGCAGCTACTGCGGCTTCACCAGCGCGCTGGTGGTGTGGGGCTGGATGGAAATGAGCTTCCTGATGGGCTGGGTGACCGGCCCGCGCAAACACGCCTGCGCCGCGGGTTGCGACGGCGTCGCGCATTTCCGTCACGCGACCGAGGCCATCATCCACCACGAACTGGCCATCGCCGGCGGCGCGTTGCTGATCTGGCTGCTCACGCTGGACGCCGCCAATGCGACCGCGCTGCAAAGCTATCTGCTGCTCTGGGGCATGCGGCTGTCGGCCAAGCTGAACCTGCATTTCGGCGTGCGCAACTTCAGCGAGGAGTTCCTGCCGCCGCACCTGCTCTACCTGAAGAGCTTCTTCCGCCGGCGCCGCATGAATGCGCTGTGGCCGCTGTCCATCGTCGCCGGCAGCGCGCTCACCGGCGAGCTGATCGGTCACGCCGCCGCGGCAGTACCCGGCAGCGCCGACGCCGTGGCCCTCACCCTGCTCGCCACGATGGCCGGCCTGGCCGTGGTCGAGCACCTGTTCATGGTGCTGCCGCTGCCGTTCAACGCGATCTGGAACTGGGGGCTGAAATCACGCGCTCGGGAAGAGGTGAAGCCGCTCTGACCGCGGGAGCGACCTCTGGTCGCGATGCGGCGACTGCGGACCGCCCAGACCGCTATCGCGAGCAAGCTTGCTCCCACAGAAACCTTGCCCATGCTGCCGACGCGGCGTGTTCTTGTTGGAGCGGCCCCGGCCGCGACGGGCCTTTCGCTGTCCGCGGGCTTCGATCCCGGGCCGCTGTCGGGGTCAGAAGACCCCTCCCACAGAAACCCGATCCCGGCGCCGGCCGCAGGGCAGACGCACCCCCTGTGGGAGCGGCCTTGGCCGCGACGAGGCTTTCGCTGCCCGCGGGCTTCGATCCAGACCACTTTCGCGAGCAAGCTCGCTCCCACCGGAGCCTTGTACCCTAGCCGCCAATGCGCGCAAAGAACAGGCCGCGGTTGATGTCGCCAATGCTCACCATGCCGACCAGCTTGCCGTCGCGCGCGACCGGCATGCGGCGGAAGTTCTTGACGCCCATCCACGACGCCGCTTCGAGCACGGGCGTATCGGGTGACAGCGCCAGCGGGTTGCGCGTCATCACCGCGTCGACACGCATCGCCAGCACGGCGTCGTAGCCCTGCTCCATCGCGAGAAAGTCACGTGTGCCGACGTTGTCGTGGATGTAGTCGCCGAGCTTGGGATACATCGGCAGCATGATGTCGCGCACCGACACGATGCCGACCAGGGTGCCGTCCGGCTCGATAACCGGGATGGCGCCGCAGTGACGGCTGAGCATGTGGATGACGACGGACCTGACACTGTCGCCGGGGGCTGCGCTGAGTACGCCGGACGACATGACTTCGCTGACCTGCATGACGGTCTCCTCTGCGCGGAGTGCGGGAGGGGCCAGCCGACCCGGGCGCTGCGCGGTCCGGACGCACCGGGTGGCGCGCCCTGTCTGCGTGGTGTCCGGATCCGCTCCCGCAGAGGCGCTGTCTGGCCCAGCGCGGAGGAGAACTGCAGGAGCGGCCGAACGGGGTCGGGTCGGCGCACCGTGGCGCGCCGACCGTGGATCAGGGCTTCGCCGCTTCCGCCTCGGCGGCCGGTTGCGGCGCCTCGGCTGCGGCAGGCGGCAGTGCCGCCTGCGCGCCCGGGGCGCTGAGCGCCAGGTAGTCCTTCAGCATCGGCGTGCCATAGAGCGGCTTGTAGGCGCCCTGGTGGCAGGTCGCGCAGTTCAGCTTGGCAACGTCGCCGGTCGGGCCGAGCCGATGCGCCGGGAAGGTCGCGGTCAGCGGCACCATGTACTCGTTGTTCAGGTCGCGTGCCATCCGTATGCCGTGCCAGGCGGTCTGCCGCTGCGGCGTGCTTTCGGTCCATGGCGCGAAGGCGCGACTGTTGTGGCAGTAGGTGCAATTGACGCCGAGCGCGTCCGACATGTGCATCATCAGGCCGTAGGTGCCCTCGGTATCGGCCAGCGAACCATGCGCCGCGGTCGGCAGCGCGGTCACCGCATTGACGCGGATTTCCTGCCCTTTCTGCAGATAGCGGGTGAAGGCGTCGTAGGGCAGCGAGGCGTAGGCGACCGCGGCGTCCGGCGTGTTCTGCTGCATTTTCGACCCGGCCATGCGCATCGCATGCTTCTGCGGTGGCGGCTGGAACCACACCTCGGCCGGTACCGGCATGCCGCGGTGGCAGGTGTAGCAGGTGACGCCGGTGTCGGCGACGTGCGGCTTCCAGTCGGCATTGATGTGCTGCGTCATCTGGATCATCCGCCGTGCCACCACCTTGGTGTACATCGAGTCGTCGGCCATGTTCTCCAGCTTGTGGCAGTAGGCGCAGCCCTGTTCCGGCGACACCCAGGCGGTCATCGCCACCATCAGCCGGGTGAACTCGGCCACGCTGACGTCGCCCAGCACCTTCACGTTCTGGAACACCTCGGACGCCTTCTGCCCTTCGCGCGGCGCCGCCGGTATCGGCTCCGGCACCACGTTCTTCTGCTGCTCGCCCTCGACGATGCGCGGGTTATAGACCTGGACCATGCCGGTGCCGCGCACGCCGCGCTGCACCGTGTCTATCGGCGGCTTCTCGCAGGCGGCGAGCAGCAGCCCCGCCCCCAGCATGGCGACGACACGCAGTGTTGCCTTCAGGGTGTTCATGGCTGCACTCCTTGCACGGTGGCGGGATCGACGACGGTGCCGAACACCGCCGGATACATCGGTGCAACGTGATGCTTGACGGCCCACAGATACCAGTTGTCGACCACGGTGCCGGTCAGCAGGATGCCGATGCCGCCGGTCAGCGGACACAGCACGGCGAACCACCAGGCCCAGCGGTGGATGGATTCCATCGACGCGTTGAAGCCCATGGTCCAGCGCCAGAACAGCGCGGCGCGTTCCGACGCGGTACCGCGATCGACGATCTGTTCGATCTCACGCTCGCCGCCGAAGCGGCTGACCGCCAGGATGGTCGCGCCGTGCATCGCGAACAGCAGGGTCGAACCGTAGAGGAAGGCGATCGACAGCATGTGGAAGGGGTTGTAGAACAGGTTGCCGTAGCGGATAGAGAACGCGGCGGTCCAGTCCAGGTGCGGGAAGATGCCGAAGGGCACCGCCTCCGACCACGAGCCCATCAGCACCGGGCGGATGAAGCCGAGCACCAGGTAGAGCCAGATCGCGGCAGCGAAGGCCCACGCCACGTGGGTGCCCATGCCGAGTGCGCGTGCCCTGCGGTACATGCGCACCCACCAGAGCAGGATGGAAGCGGTGAGGAAGAAGCCGGCCATCAGCCACCAGCCGCCCTCGTTCAGCGGTGGTATCGACAGCCCGTAGTGCGGCGCCGGCGGCTCCAGCGCGAGCCAGAACAGCTGGCGCACGAACTCGATCGGATCCCAGTTCACCGAGGCCATCATGTTCAGGCCGATGATCTCGAAGGCGATGAAGCCGCAGATCAGCGACGCCAACCCGAACCAGCCGAGGTAGATCGGCCCGATCTGCGCGTCGCCGAGGCGACCGAACAGATGCACGTGGGTCGGCGTGCCGGTGCGTTCGCGGTCGTCACGACCGACCGAAACACCGGGGAAGGACGGTGCGTGCACCTGCACCTGCGTGAATAGATTCTGGTACTCGGCCATGATGGCACCCTCGCTTTCGTCTGTTATCGCCACACGGGAAGGTTGAGCCACCAGCTCCACCATTCCGGCCACCCGCGTGTCCAGAACGGACCGCTGATGACGATGCACACCGCGCTCCAGAAGCCGGCCGACAGCGCGAGGAAAAGACCCAGTCGATGCACGCCCAGCGTGCCGATCGAGTAGCCGATGGCGTCGCGGAAGAAGGTGTTTTCGTGGTCCGGCGTCTTGACCACACCGTCACCCGGCGGATTGGTCGCCGACAGGATGAGCGCACCGTGCAGCGACAGCGCCAGCGTGGTGGCGAAGAAGCAGCTCACCGCCAGCATGTGCGCCGGGTTGTAGTGGAAGTGCAGATACTGGTAGCCGGTGTTCGACACCCAGTCGAGGTGGCTCATGATGCCGTACGGAAAACCGTGGCCCCAGGCGCCGAGCAGCAGCGGCCGGAACACCACCAGCGTGACGTAGGCGAAGATGGCGAACGAGAACGCCACCGGCACGTGATACCCCATGCCGAGCTTGCGGCAGATCTCGACCTCGCGCAGCGCCCACGACACGAAGGCGCCGATCGCGCACACCGTGATCAGCTGCCACAGCCCGCCTTCCATCAGCGGTGCCATGCCCAGGCCGTACTTCAGGTCGGGCGGCGCGATGTTGATCTGCCAGAGATTCCAGGTGGTGCCCTGCGAGGCGCCCCAGATGATGAGCAGTGTGCCCAGCAGCGCGAAGAACAGGCTGGTGACACCGAAGAAACCGACGTAGAAGGGGCCGACCCAGAAGTCGAACAGGTCTCCGCCGAGCAGCGTCCCGCCACGGATGCGGTATTTTTTTTCGAAACTGAGCATGGACATGCCAACCCCCTTATCCGGAAGCGCGATGCCTCCGCGGTAGAGACGCGCTGCAGCGCTCATGCGAGGCCGGGCAGGCCCGGTCCCCGCACTCCTGCCGTCAGTGCATTTACTGCGTTGTCCGCATCGCGACCGGAGCCGGCATTGCGCTCTGGGCCGTTGCTGCGGGTTTCTTGCTCGGGCCTTCGATCCAGTTGAAGCGATCGGTGCTGAGCAGGATGAAATGGATCAGGAGCGCCAGCACCATGAGGAAGGTGAAGAGCGCGACCAGTGATCTGCGCGGATCGAAAAGCAACCAAATACGCCACATATCTGCGCTCCTATGCCTGGTAGATGTAAGGAATGACCGAGTAGGTCGCCGCCCTGACGCCTTCGATCAGAGACGCATAACCCTCGGAACCCGGCAGCCAGGGGCGCCAGTTCCAGACGAGGATGTGCGCGATGATCGCGACGACCAGAAAGACGATGAAACTGGTCATGAAAATGGCGTGGAATTCCCGCGCCTCGGAATCTGTCAGTCCTGACAGGGATCCGCTTCTAGTGCCATCAGCCATACCGATTACCTCCTGACGGGCCTTTCGGCCATTGCCGCGCAACGCCCGCGCGGCGGGGACTTCCGGGGCTGACTGCGCCCCGCAAGAGGGTGGACGGACGCGTGCTGCGCCCGCTCCGGACGGTGGCCAGACCGGTCCTCATGTCGTTTCCAGCGCACGCTGCACGCGCGCTGCGGTGATGCGTTGCTCGTCGGCGCTGCGCGCCGCTTCCTCCGCCTTGTCGCGCAGCCGCTTGGCGGCCGAGATGCGCACCAGGAAGGGCTGCTTGTCGAGGTACTGATCGAGCAGCCGCTGGGCGTCTTCGTCCCACGGCCGTGCGTCGGCGCGGGCCAGCCGCGACGGTGTGGCATCGACGCGATCCATGTCGCTGCCCAGCGGCAGGATGTGGAACAGCGCGTCGAACAGCGCGTTGCACACTTCCTGCACCAGATAGGTGGCGCCGGCGTAGCCCATGAAGGGCGTGCCGGTATGGCGGCGGATGATGGCGCCGGGAAAGGAGGCGGGGATGTAGCTGCCGCGTGCGCCGCACTCGGCCATGTACATGCGCTCGTTGTAGCTGCCGAACATGACCAGCGGTGCCTTGTCGCGCACCAGCGCGCGCACTGCGTCGTTGTCGGTCTTGGCGCCGGCCCGGCGCGACACCGCGAAGGCACAGGGCAGACCCATGTCCTCCTCAAGGAAGTGGCGGATGCCGCGTGCGTAGGTGTCGTTGGCGACCACGGCGAAGCTGGCGGTGCCGAAGAAGTCCTGCGTCACCGAACGCCACAGATCCCACAGCGGCTTGATCGTCGTGTGCTTCTCGCGCTCGATGAAGGGCTCCGGATCGAGTCCGGTCAGTTCGCCCAGTGCGCGCAGGAAGCGGGTGGTCGAGTGCAGGCCTATCGGCGCCTGCAGATAGGGCCGTTCCAGCGTTTCGCAGAACAGCCGGCCGTACTCGCGGTACATGCAGATATTGACGTCGGCATCGACCAGTTTCGGCACGTCGGCCAGATGGCTGCCGAGCGGGAAGCTGAGGTTTACCTCGCAACCTATGCCTTCGACCAGGCGACGGATTTCCGCCAGATCGCTCGGCGTGTTGAAGCAGCCGTAGATCGGCCCGATGATGTTCACCCGCGGCTTCACGCCGTCGGCGCGCGGCTTGCGTTCGGGGATTCGCTTGACGCCGTACTGCGTCCACAGCCAGTTGATGGCGCGGTTGGCGCACTGCCACTGGTCCTCGTCTATCGTGCGCGGCAGGAAGCGCTGGATGTTGGTGCCTTCGGGCGTCACGCCGCCGCCTATCATTTCGGCGATCGAGCCGGTCACGACCACCGCCGGCTGGTCCGGGTCCAGCACCTGGTGCGCTCGACGCATGCTGCCTTCGGTACCCTCGCGGCCGAGCTGTTCTTCGGCCAGGCCGGTCACGACGATGGGCAGTTCGTGCGGCGGCAGGCCGTCGGTGTAATGCAGCACCGACGTGACCGGCAGGTTCTCGCAACCGACCGGACCGTCGATCACCACCTGCAGACCCTTGATCGCGGTGAAGGTGTAGACCGCGCCCCAGTAGCCGCCTGCGCGGTCGTGGTCGAGGATCAGCATGTCGCCACCTGCCCGGTGCGGGCTCGCTGCGCGCTCCGATTCGTACTCATATCGCCTCCTCGACGCTGCGCGCGCGGGCCAGCTTGGCCATCTTCGCGCGGTAGGCAGCGCGATACTCCGGCCTGTCCTTCGGCACGTCCTGCCACACGCCGCCGGCGTGACCGCTGCCGACGCCGTCGAAGAACTCGCTCATCGTGTCGAAGCGCGCCTTGTTGCCGATGGCACCATTGATCACCTGCGCCAGCGAGCCGGCACCGGCTGGCCCCATCAGCGGCCGCGCGGATATCAGGTTGGTGAAGTAGAGCGCCGGGATGCGCGCCTCCTTCGCCGCCTGCACCACCGGCGTGGTGCCGATCGCCAGGTCCGGACTGAATTCGCGCATCGCGGCGAGATCCTGTTCGAGCGAGGCGCGGTACTGCACATGTACGCCGCGCGCGCTCAGCCATTCGCGGTCGGCCGCGCTGTGCGGCGTCTGCGGGCAGGCGGTGCCGACGTAGCGCAGATCGGCGCCGCTCTCGACCAGCAGCCGCGCCACCAGCAGTTCCGAGCCTTCGTAGCCGGACAGCGTGATGCGCCCCCTGATCGGGTTGGCCGCGAGCGCGCCGCGTATCGCCGGCAGGAAGCGGTTCTTCGCCGCGTCGATCTGCGCCTGACCGACGTTGGCCGCCTGGCCGATGGCCTGCAGCCAGGCGTCGGTGCCATCGTGGCCGATCGGCGCCGAACCGACGATGGGTCGGCCGGCCGCCTCAAACTCGCGGAAGCTGGCGGTGTAGAAGGGATGGATGGCGCCCACCACCGCGCAGTCGAGCGCGGCATACAGCTCGCGCCACTCGCGCGTCGGCACCACCGGGCCGGCCGCCAGACCCATCGGTTCGAGCAGCGAGCCGATGATGACTGGATCGACCGGGAACATTTCGCCCACCAGCGCCACCGTCGGCCGGTCGGCCACGCCGTTGCGCGGCGCCTGCACCGGCCCCTGCTCCGCCTCCTGGCGGGCATAGCGCAGCATGGCGCCGGCCAGCACGTCCTTCGCCTCGGCGTGGGTCGGTACGCCGAAGCCGGGCACGTCGATGCCGATGATGCGCACGCCGTCGATCTCTTTCGGCAGCAGCTGCAGCGGCACACCGCTGGCCGTCGGCACGCACAGATTGATGATGACGATGGCGTCGTACTGGGCCGGATCGGCCAGCTTGTACACCGCCTCGCGGATGTCCTCGAACAGCTTGCCGGTCACCAGCGTTTCGCTGTTGAAGGGCACGTAACCGACGCTGCGGCGGGCGCCGTAGAAGTGCGAGGTGAAGGTGAGGCCATAGACGCAGCAGGCGGAACCGGACAGCACGGTCGCGGTGCGGCGCATGCGCAGGCCGACGCGCAGCGAACCGAAAGCCGGGCACATGCTCTGCGGCTGGTCGTGCGGGCCCTTGGGATAGTCGGCGGCGTAGCGGTCCAGCGTTTCGCTCTTGCCGGCCGCGCGCGCCGCGCCGTCCAGCTGTTCGCGCCCGGCGTGGCAGCCGATGCCGTCACCGTCGGCCGGCCGACGCTGCGCCAACAGCGCGTCGGTGTTGATGACCTGTGTATGCGTTGTGTCGGTCATGGTGGCCACCTCAGACGGTGTCGTACACCACTTCGAGCGACGGCCGGACCACGTCTTCGCGGCCCAGCATGTCGGCCACCGTGGCCGGCGTCATCACGTAGTCGCGACCGGTCACGTCGGCGGCGAACAGGCCGAGCAGGCCGTCCTGGGTCATCGGCTTCGGCCGCACCGGTGGCGCTTCCGCCACGTTGGTGGCCAGTTCCTCGAACAGCGGCGCCCACTGCGAACCCGGACGGCCGATGATTTCGTAGCTGGCGCTCTTGCGCCGGATGTCGTCGTTGGCCGGAATGGTGGCCAGCACCGGAATGCCGGCCGCATCGGCGAACCTCGCCGCCTCGCCGGTGCCGTCATCGCGGTTGATCACGACGCCTGCCACACCGACGTTGCCGCCCAGCTTGCGGAAGTACTCGACCGCGCTGCACACGTTATTGGCGACGTACAGGCTCTGCAGGTCGTTGCTGGCGACCACGATCACCTTCTGGCACATGTCGCGGGCGATCGGCAGGCCGAAGCCGCCGCACACCACGTCGCCGAGGAAGTCGAGCAGCACGTAGTCGAAGCCCCAGTCGTGAAAGCCGAGCTTCTCCAGCGTTTCGAAGCCGTGGATGATGCCGCGCCCGCCGCAGCCGCGACCGACCTCGGGGCCGCCCAGCTCCATCGCGAACACGCCATCGCGGATGAAGCAGACGTCGCCGATGCCGACCTCCTCGCCGGCCAGCTTCTTCTTCGAACTGGTTTCGATGATGGTCGGGCAGGCCTTGCCGCCGAACAGCAGCGAGGTGGTGTCGCTCTTCGGGTCGCAGCCGATCAGCAGCACCTTCTTGCCCTGCTGCGCCATCATGTAGCTCAGGTTGGCCAGCGTGAAGCTCTTGCCGATGCCGCCCTTGCCGTAGATGGCGATGATCTGGGTCTGCTTGGTCACTTCGCCGTCCGCGACGGGATCGGGATCGATCGCCGCCTCGGCGCGCAGCACCTTAGTCAGGTCGAACTTGATGGGGCTGACGGCACCGCCGCCACAGGCTTCGGTCATGACAGCTGTCTCCAGTCGAGGATCATCTTCAGGCAGCCGGGGTCGCCGAATGCCGTGCGGTAAGCGAGGTCGGCGCGGATGGCCGCCTCGCGGTGCGTGATCAGGCCATCGAGCGACAGCCGGCCGTCGGCGGCCATGTCGCGCACGGTGGCCAGATCGGCGTCCTGCCATTGGGCGGCGACGCGCAATCGCGCCTCGCGCATGAAAGCCGGTGCGAAATGGAAGGACAGTGCGTCCTCGTAGAAGCCGGCCAGCACGATTTCGCCCTGTGGCTCCAGCCGTGCGATCAGCGTATCGAGCAGCGTCGCGTCGCCGCTGACGTCGCAGATGCAGCGGTAGTCGCGACGGCTGTCCAGCGCGGCCGGGATGACCGGGTAACCGGTGCTGCCGGCGGCGCGCATCGGATTCGTCTCCCACACCACCGGATCACCGCCAGCAGCGACCGTGAGCCGTGCAACCAGCCGGCCGAGCACGCCGTGACCGATGATGAGATCGGGCAGCGTAGCGCCGCCCATGACCGCGTGCTGCGCGGTGGCGGCCAGCGCCAGCAGGATGCCGCGCTCGGCCAGGGCTTCGTCTATCGGCAGCGCCCGCGCCGCCGGTACCACCAGCCGTGAGGCGGCCCCGCCGAACAGGCCGCGCACCTCGCCGAAACAGCGCGCACCCGGTACGAACACCCGCTCGCCGACGCGCAGACCTGCGGCGCGCCCGGCGGCGCTGACGCGGCCCACCGATTCGTAACCCGGCACCAGCGGATAACCCATGCCCGGAAAGGGCGGCATGCGACCGGACCACAGCAGGCGTTCGGTGCCGGTGCTGATGCCGCTCCACTCGACATCGACGACGACGTCGGCGTCTCCTGCAGGCGCCAGATCCAGCCGTGTCACGACCAGCTGTTCCGGTTGCTGCAGCACTACGGCCATGCTGTCCATCGCGCCTCCCCGTTGAGGACGGTCGGCTGACGGTGTCAGCACGGCCTGTCGCATAAGTGTCATTCTATGTTTACTATGATCTGTGTCAACGTTTAATTACACTTTGTCGCTTCATCTGCTGTCAGCGGTCGTGGACGCGCCACCAGCACGCAGGTCTGCAGCGGAATCCGCGTCGGCAGACGGCCGATCTGGCAGAAGCCAGCGGCGCGCAACATGTCGGTGAGCCGCGCCTCGCTGCGCGGGCGGCCCCGCCCCATTGCCATCAGGTAGAAGCCGAAATAGGCGTCGCCTACCGGCTCGGCGCCGGCGACGCCGGACATCGGTTCGGCGATCAGCAGCGTGCCGTCGGGTGGCAGCAGCGCGCGGATGGCGCGCAGCAGCTGCATCACGTCGTCGTCGTCGTGGTCGTGCAGCACGCGCACCACCGACACCAGGTCGGCACCACGCGGCAAGGCGTCGGTCTGAAAGGCGCCGCCGAAAACCTCGGCGCGCTTCGTCATGCCCGCCTCGACGAAACGCCGGCGCGCCTGCGCCGCCACCGCCGGCAGGTCGAACAGCTGCAGCCGCAGCTCCGGGGCGCGACGCGCGGCGGCACGCAGAAAGCTGCCATCGCCGCCACCGACGTCGAGCAGGCAGCGGTGCATGGCCACCGGATAGGTATCGAGCACCTCGTCGGCCACCAGCGGCTGCGAAGCCGCCATCAGCGCCGTGTAGTCGGCGATGCCGCCGTCGTCGAGCGCCGCCGCATCGGCATTGCCGGCATAGGGCCAGTAGCCGGACAGCGCAGTGGTGCCGGACAGGCCGCGCAACAGCGCCACCGGGTCCTCGAAATCGCGATAGACCCGACCGTGATGCTCGACCATGTCGGCAATGCCCGGATTGGCCACCACGGCCGCCCCCAGCATGCCCAGTCCGTAGCGGCCGCCGCTGCGGCGCGACGCCAGGCGCAGCGCCACCGCCGCGTCGAGCAGCCGCTCGGCGGCGTCGCGGCTGAGCCCGGTGCGCAAGGCCACCTGCTGCGCGCTCTGTGCGCCGTCGGCGAGCAATTCGAACAGTTTCAGTCGCACGCAGGCGAGCAGCACCTGCGAATAGACGAAGCCGGCGCACAGATCGAACAGCGCACGCGCCTCGCGGCGCGCCTTGTGGCGCGTCAGCGGAAAGGCGGCGGCCCAGCGATGGAAACGCGGGCTGCTGAGCAGGCGCTCCGCCGCCTGGCGGATGCGCTCGACCAGGCCGCCTTCGTTCGCCGTCATCGACGACGGCCGGAAAGTGTCGGGCAGATCCATGACGCGCGCTTCAGGCGGCGCAGTCGGCGATCTCTGCCGGCAGGAAGCGTCGCGCTTCCATCGCGATCACCGCGCGCAATCCGTCGGCACCGGAGCACGCAGGCACTGCGTCCATCGCATCGCTCACCAGTTGCTGCAGCCGTTTCACCGCACCCGGTATGCCCAGTTCGCGGGCGGCGCTCGGCCGGCCCAGTGCGGCGTCGCGACCGATCGGCTTGCCGATGCGCTCCTGCGTCGAGGCCACGTCGAGAATGTCGTCGGCCACCTGGAAGGCCTCGCCCATGCAGTCGCCGAGCGCGCGCCACGGGCCGGGATCGGCCCCCGCCGCCGCCGCGCCGGCCATGGTCGCCGCGGCAAACAGCGCGCCGGTCTTGGCCTGCTGGTACTGGCGCAGGTTCACGTCGGTTTCGCATTCGAGCGCCTGACCGGCGACGATGCCCGACGGCACGCCGACACCGCGACCGATGATGGACAGCAGCGGCAGCAGACGGTACGGCGCCTGGGCGCCGCCGCGTGCCATCGTCTGGAAGGCCAGCACGATCAGCGCATCGCCGGTCAGCACGGCGATGCGCTCGCCGAAGGCGCTGTGCACCGAAGGCTTGCCCCGGCGCAGCGGCGCGTCGTCGAAGCAGGGCAGATCGTCATGCACCAGCGAGGCGCAGTGCAGCAGTTCGATCGCCGCCGCCGCGTGGTCGGCGATCGACGTGTCGTCCTCGCCGCAGGCGCAGGCCGCGGCCAGACACAGCCGCGGCCGGATGCGCGCGCCGCCCGGGAACACGGCGTGACGGATGGCCGCCGCCAGCAGCGGCGGGCAGCCGGGACCGTCGGCATGCGACAGCGCGGCCACCAGCGATTGTTCGACCGCCATCCCCAGGGCCTGCTCGATGCGCTTCATTCCATCCATGGCCTGTTCCCCCGCATGTGTCGGCGCGCAGCTGTGTCCGACGAGTTATCGCGCCAACTGTCAACCTTGATTGTCAGGCGCTGGTGTAATGTAATGTAGACATGACAGGTCGTAACGTCAATGAAGGTTTACAGGAGCCGGCATGAGCGGACAGGACGTGGTGGTGATCGGTGCCGGCGTGGCGGGCCTGGTGGCCGCGCTCGAACTGGCCCGCCGCGGCCTGGCGGTGACGCTGACCGAGCGCGCAGGCACGCCCGGCGGCAAGCTGCGCGAGGTGCACGTGGCCGGTCTGCGGCTCGACGCCGGCCCGACGGTGTTTACGCTGCGCGAGGTATTCGAGGACATCTTCGATGCCGCCGGCAGCAACTTCGCCACGCACGTCGGCACGCGCAAGGTCGAGGTGCTGGCGCGCCACGCCTGGTCGGCCGGCGAGCACCTGGATCTGCATGCCGACGTCGACCGCAGTGCCGAGGCCATCGGCGACTTCGCCGGCGCCGCCGAGGCGCGGCGCTTCGTCCGTTTCACGCGCGAGGCGCAGACCATCTACCGCACGCTCGACAGCAGCTTCATGCGCGCCCAGCGGCCAGGGCCACTCGAACTGGCGCGCCGCGCCGGCGTCGACATCCTGCGCATACGCCCCTTTGCGACGATGTGGCAGGCGCTCGGCAGCCACTTCCGCGACCCGCGGCTGCGCCAGCTGTTCGGCCGCTACGCCACCTATTGCGGCTCGTCGCCCTTCGATGCACCGGCCACCTTGATGCTGGTGGCCCACGTCGAACAGCGCGGCGTATGGCTGATCGAGGGCGGCATGTACCGGCTGGCCGAGGCGCTGGCGGCACTGTGCGTGCGTCACGGCGTGCAGTTCCGCTACGGCGAGCACGTCAGCGAGATCACGCTGCAGGGCGATCACGTCTCCGGTGTACGACTGGCCTCGGGCGAGTGGCTGGCGGCGCGCACCGTGGTTGCCAACGCCGACGTCGCCGCGCTGCCTGCCGGCCACTTCGGTGACGACGTGCGCCGCGCGACGGCCGCCGTCGAGCCGGCCGCGCGCTCGCTGTCGGCGGTGACCTGGAATCTGGTCGCGGCCACACGCGGCTTTCCGCTGCTGCGCCACAACGTGTTCTTTTCCGCCGACTACCGCGCGGAATTCGACGACCTGCAGCGCCATCGCCGGCTGCCGCGCGCCCCCACCGTGTATGTCTGCGCACAGGATCGCGGCGATGCGCCGCCGCCGTCGTCACTGCCGGCGGAGCGCCTGCTCTGTCTGGTCAATGCGCCGGCCGATGGCGACCGCAGGCTGGCACGCCCCGGCGAGATCGAGCGCTGCGCTCACCTCGCCTTCCGCCAGATGGAACAGTGCGGCCTGCACATCGACCGCCGCGCCAGCGCCTGCGTCACCACCACGCCGGAAGACTTCAACCGGATGTTTCCCGCGACCGGCGGCGCGCTTTACGGCGAGGCCTCGCACGGCTGGCGCGCCGCTTTCCGTCGTCCCGGCGCACGCAGCCGCGTGCCCGGACTCTATCTGGCCGGCGGCAGCGCGCACCCTGGCCCCGGTCTGCCGATGGCCGCGCTGTCCGGCCGGCTGGCCGCCGACTGCATCCTGCGCGACCGGACGGAGGCCCGCTCATGAATGCACGCAACTTCGACGCCGCCGTCGCGCCGGGTGGCTACCGCTGGTGGTATGTCGACGCCACCAGCGATGACGGTCGCTACGGACTGACGGTGATCGCCTTCATCGGCAGCGTGTTCTCGCCGTATTACGCACTGGCCCGCCGCCGTCGCCCGGGTGCCGCCGATCCGCACGCGCACTGCGCGGTGAATGTCGCACTGTATGGCGACAGGCGCCGCTGGACCATGACCGAGCGCGGCGCATCGGCGCTGCAGCGCGACACGCACAGCCTGCGCATCGGCCCGAGCCGGCTGCACTGGGACGACGCGGCCCTCACCATCGACCTCGACGAGATCGGCGCGCCGCTGCCGATGCGCGTGCGCGGCAGCGTGCGCCTGCACGCGCCCACACTGGCGCAGGACGCCTTCGCGCTCGATGCCGAGGGGCGCCATCTGTGGCTGCCGATCGCACCCTGCGCGCGAGTCGAAGTGAGACTGAGCGAACCGGCGCTGCACTGGCATGGCGACGCCTATGCCGACAGCAATGCCGGCAATCGCGCGCTGGAGGAGGATTTCACCCGCTGGCACTGGTCACGCAGCAACCTGCGCGGCGGCGACACCGCGGTGCTGTACGACGTGCAGCGACGCGACGGCACGCCGCATACGCTGGCGCTGCATTTCGACGCCGACGGCGGCTGCCGCAGCTTCGCCGCACCGGCGGCGCATGAACTGCCCGGCACGCGCTGGGGCATCGCCCGTGCGACGCGCAGCGAGGGCGGCACGACACCGCAGGCGCGCACGCTTGAAGACACGCCCTTCTATGCACGCTCGCTGCTCGACACCTGTCTGCTTGGCGAGCCGGTGCATGGCGTGCACGAAAGCCTGGACCTCGAACGCTTCCGCAGCGGCTGGGTGCAGATGCTGCTGCCCTTCCGCATGCCGCGGCGCAGCGCGTGGGCCACCTGAGAGGCCGTCGTCAACGCCCGGCTCCGCGCTCCGGCGCTTCATCCTTGCGGTCGCCCTCGCGCTTCTGCAGGCGGCGCACCGACACCAGCTGGTACACGGCGAACACCAGCACGCCGCCGAATATCAGTACCGCCTCGACAATGACCAGCGTGGTCGGACTCATTGCACGCCCTCCTGTATGGTTGAATCGACTGCACTGAACCTGCCCCCGAAACTTCACAACGCCATGGCCGCAACCGAAAGCCTCGACTGGCCGCGCGACGGCGCCGACTGGCCCAATCGCGATGCAAGCCGCTTCGTCGACGCCGGCGGCGTGCACTGGCACGTGCAGATCGCGGGCAGCGGCCCGCCGCTGCTGCTGCTGCATGGCAGTGGCGCGTCGACCCACTCCTGGCGCGAGCTGCTGCCGCTGCTGGCGTGCGAACACACCGTCATCGCGCCCGACCTGCCGGGCCATGCCTTCAGTTCGACCCCGCCGGCCCACACGCTGTCGCTGCCCGGCATGGCGCGCGCCATCGGCGCGCTGCTGCACGCACTGCAGATCGCACCGTCGGCGGTGGCCGGGCACTCGGCAGGTGCGGCGATCGCGCTGCGCATGCGACTCGACGGCCTGCTGCCAGGCCGCCACCTGGTCAGCCTCAATGGCGCGCTGCTGCCGCTGCCCGGCCTGGCCGGCCTGCTTTTCCCGCCGGCCGCCCGCCTGCTGTCACTGACACCGTTCGCCGCCGCCCTGTTCGCGCGCAGCGCGTCGCGCAACGGTGCGGTCGAGCGGCTGATCGCCAGCACCGGGTCGCACATCGACGCACGCGGCATCGCGCTGTACGCGCGGCTGGTGCGCTGCCGCGCGCACGTCGCCGGGGTACTCGGCATGATGGCGAACTGGGACATCGCGCCGCTGGCGCGCGACCTGCCGCGGCTCGACGCCGCGCTGACACTGATCGCCGCGCGCGGCGACCGCACGGTGCCGCCCGACTGTTCGCGCCGCGTGCAGCGCATGGTGGCGGACGCTCGCCTGATCGAGCTCGACGGGCTGGGCCATCTGGCGCACGAGGAAGCGCCGCAGCGACTGGCCGCACTGATCGCCGAAGCGGTGCAGTAGGCCACCGGCCTCAGCCGCCCTGCGCGCGCGCCCTGTCCTGCCGCTCCAGCCGCTCGAACAGGTCGATCAGCCATTCCAGCCGCTGTCGCTGCGTGCGCGACGGCAGGCGGTCGAGCCGTCCCTGCACGGCCAGCGGCAGCGGCGCTGCGGTGACCGCGTCGACCAGCATCGACACCTCCTCCAGCTCGGCGTAGCGCGCCTCCGCCTGCCGCGCGGCCGCGGTCAGCGAGCCCGCCAGCAGCACCGTCTTGCGCCAGGATGACACGACCGAGCGCTGGGACACTGAATCGTGTCCGTTGGCCACCACGCCGCGGCCGATGTCGCGATAGATGGCACGTGCCGCCCGGATGCCCGGCCGGCAGGCCGGCGGCAGCTGTTCGATGCCGACGGCGGCGCGCTCGTACAGCAGGTCGGCACAGCCAAGCAGGCGATCGAGCACCGGCACCAGCCGCGCGTCGAACACCGGCTGTGCCAGCCAGTCGTCCGGGTCGATGCCGGCGACGCGCAGCCAGCCGCGTGGCAGGTAGAGCCGACCGCGCCGCGCGTCCTCGCCGATGTCGCGGGCGATGTTGGTGAGCTGCATCGCCAGCCCGAGGTCGCAGGCGCGCGCCGCCTGTTCGCGGTCGCGCACGCCCATCAGCATCGCCATCATGGCGCCGACGGTGGCTGCGACCCGGGCGCAGTAGTCGTACAGCTCGGACAGCGTTTCGTACTGCCGGCCGCGCGCATCCCAGGCGAAGCCCTCGATCAGCGCGTGCAGCAGTGCCGGCGGTATCGCGAACTGCACCACCACCCGCGACAGCATGCGATCGACCGGATCGTTACGCGGCCGGCCGGCGCAGGCGGCGTCGACCCGCCGGCGCAGCGCCTCGACGGTCGCTTCGTCGGCGGCGCTGTCGTCGACCAGATCGTCGGCGATGCGGCAGAAGGCGTACAGCGCGCAGGCCGGTTCGCGCACCGCGCGCGGCAGCAGCAGCGAGGCGGCGAAGAAGGAGCGCGAGCCGTCGCGCAGCAGACGGCGGCAGGCCGCCATGTCCTGGGCTGCGTCGTGGTCAGACATGAGACGGATCCGGCACCAGCTGGTCGAGTACGCGCGCCGACGACAGCACGCCGGGCAGACCGGCGCCCGGGTGCGTGCCGGCGCCGACCAGATAGAGCCGCTCCAGTTCTTCGCTGCGGTTGTGCGGACGGAACCAGGCGCTCTGCGTCAGCACCGGCTCCAGCCCGAAGGCCGCGCCCTTCAGCGACAGCAGGCGGTCGCGGAAATCGATAGGCGTAGTGACGCGCGAGGTGACGATGCGTTCGGCCAGCCCCGGTAACAGGGTTTCCGACAGGCGGTCCTCGATCGCCTGCCGATAGCGTTCCGCCTCGACTGTCCAGTCGGTGCCGCTGTCGAGATGAGGCACCGGCGACAGCACGTAGAAGGCGTCGCACCCAGGCGGCGCCAGCGACGGGTCGGTCGCGGTCGGCCGGTGCAAGTAGAGGCTGAAATCGTCGGCCAACACCTGGCGTTCGAAGATGTCGTGCAGCAGCGCCCGGTAGCGCGGGCCGAGCAGTATCGTGTGGTGCGGCACCGCGTCGTAGCAGCCGCGCGTGCCGAAGTACCAGACGAACAGACTCATCGAATAGCGCGCGTCGTCGAGGCGGCGGTCGGTCCAGCGCTTGCGCCGGGTGGATGGCAGCAGGTGCTTGTAGGTGTAGGCGGCATCGGCGTTCGACACCACGACGTCGGCCGCCAGCAGTTCGCCGTTGCACAGCCGCACCCCGGTGGCGCGGCCGTTGTGCGCGGTGATCTCGACCACCTCGGCGTCGCAGCGCACGCGGTTGCCCTGCCCCTCGATCAGCTTCACCAGCCCGCTGACCAGAGAGCCGGTGCCGCCCATCGCGAAGTGCACGCCCCACTGCCGCTCCAGGTGGGCGATCAGGCCGTAGATCGACGTGACAGTGAACGGATTGCCACCGACGAACAGCGGATGAAAGCTCAGCACGAAGCGCAGCCGCTCGTCGCGCACATGGCTGGACACCAGGCTGTAAAGGCTGCGGTAACTCTGCAGCTTCACCATCGCCGGCAGCACGCGCGCCATGTCTATCCAGCTGTCGAAGGGCACGTGGCCCAGCTGTTCGAAACCGACGCGGAAGGTGGCCTCGCTGGCCTGCATGAAGCGCTCGTAACCGGCCACGTCGTCCGGCGCCAGCCGCGCCACCTCGCGCCGCATCGCCTCGGGATCACCGGAGCAGTCGAAGCTTTCGCCGTCGTCGAAACGGATGCGGTAGAACGGCGACAGCGGTCGCAGATCGACGTCGTCGGCCATCCGTCGGCCGCACAGCTGCCACAGTTCCTCGAACAGGAAGGGCGCGGTGACAATGGTCGGGCCGGCGTCGAAGGTGAAGCCGTCCTGCCGGTGTACGTAGGCGCGTCCGCCCGGCGCGTCCAGTCGTTCCAGCACGGTGACGCGGTAGCCGCGCGCCCCGAGCCGGACCGCCGCGGCCAGTCCGCCGAAGCCGCTGCCTATCACCACCGCATGCGGTGCGCTGCGGCGCACGCCGGTCACCGCTGGCGGCAGATCATTCATCGAGGTCATGGCCGCATACCGGTCGTGTTCATCCGTTCTGGCCGGCGGACTGCGCGCCCGCCTGCTTCACCAGCTGCGAGATGCCCTGTGCATCGGCCGCCGACAGCGGTGCATACAGCGCACCCATGCCGGCCGCCAGCGACTGCGCGGACGGATGCGGCCGCGGCGAGGTGTCGATGAACAGCGTGCGCAGTGCCGACGCGCGCACCCGCCGCGCCGCCGCCTGCGCGTCCTGCTCGGCGCGGGCACGACCGCCCTGACCGTCGCGCGCGACATTGCCCCGGCCGTCGGTGAGCAGCACCAGCGTCGGCGTGTCGCCCTGCCGGCGCAGCGCGTCCGCCAGGCTCCAGCCAGCTTCGATGCCGGCGGCCAGCGGCGTGCCGCCGCCACCGGGCAGGCCGGCCAGGCTGCGTTTGGCACGCACCAGCGAACGGGTCGGCGGCAACAGCAGTTCGGCGCGCGTGCCGCGGAAGGCGATGACGGCCACGCGGTCGCGCCGCACGTAGCAGTCGGCCAGCAGAAGTTCGACCGCGCCCTTGGCTTCGCCCAGCCGGTGCAGCGCCGACGAGCCGGAGGCGTCGACGACGAAGATGGTGGTGGTCTGCGTACGCTGCCGGTAACGGACGACGCGGAAATCCTCGGGCCGCACCGCCACCCGCGTCGCCGGCATGCCCTGGCGTCGGCGCAGCAGCTGCCATGGCGCCGCCGCACGCAGCGTGTCGATGACGCTGAGCCGCAGTCCGCCGCCCGGCCGCCCCTTGCGTACGCCGACCGGCCGGCCGCGCTGGCCGTTGCCGCGCAGCGCGCCGGAGCGCCCGGCGCTGCGCGCCCGCGGCAGACGACCGCCAGCCAGCCGGATGTGCGCCAGCAGGTTAGGGCTCAGCGCGGCGCGTACCGCATCGAGCACGCGGTCTTCAAGTGGCTGTTGCAGATCGGCGGGCCTGTCGTCCTTCTGCTCGCCGCCCGCATCGCCCGGCGGCGGCGCGGCCTCGGCGGGCGCGTTGTCGGGCGCGGGGGAATCGGGTGGCACATCGGCCGACGCCTCGACGGCACTTGCCGGACACTGCGTCGCGCGCGGCGCCAGCACGAGCTGGGCGGCCAGCGTCACGTCCGGCTCGCCCACCTGGTCGCGCCCGTCCAGCGCGGCCGCGGCGCGGGCAGCGCGTACCGCGAGCATGAAGGCGCGCAGCGAATCGACGCCGAAGGCCTGTGCCGCTGCACCGAGCGACTGGATCACCACCGGCGATACGCTGACCGTCGGCAGGCGCGCACGCGCGGCGGCGATGTGTCCGGCATCGAAGGGCAGTTGCGGGCAGTCGCCGGCACGCAGGCCTTCGAGCTCGACGATGCAGGCCAGCCGATCGCACAGCGCGGCCGGCAGGTTCTCGTCGTCGCCCTGTGCCTCGTCCAGCGCGATCACTCCGAACTCAGCCGCCTCGCGGGTTTCCAGCCCGTCGCGCAGCATCACCACGACGCCCTCGTCCATCACCGCGGTCAGCCGCGCCGCGGCCGCCGAACTGATGCGCTCGGCCATCGCCAGCAGCACGACGCCGCCGTGCGCCTCGACCAGCAGGCCGCGCTCGGCCACCGGTCGGCCGGCGCGCAGCGTGGCCGCGAGGTCGAGCCCGCCGAGCAGGCGGGCATCGGGTGCGTCGAGCAGAATGCGGCGCAGCGGCGTGCCGGGCGGCAGCAGCGCGCGCAGTTGCGCCAGCCAGGCGTCGCGCGCCGGACCGGCCTGGGCGCGCAGCCGCACACCGCCGCATCCGGCCGGATCGAGCGCACACAGCGCGGCCGGCAGCAGTGCGCGCAGCCAGCGCGCCATCGTGTCGTCAGTCTGCATCGGTACCCCGCTCATGCCGGCAGCAGCTCATCGACCGCGCGCGCCACGCGCACGCCGGAGCCGGATTCGTCCAGTGGATCGCGGCGCAGCCGGTGGCGCAGCGCCGACGGCGCGATCCGTCGCAGATGCGCGTCGCCGACCTCTTCGTCGCCGTCATAGGCCGCCAGTGCGCGCGCCGCGCGCACCAGCGTCAGTTCGCCGCGCAGGCCGTCGGTGCCGAGCTGCATGCACAGCCTGGCCGCCTGTTCGAGCGCCGCATCCGGCACCCGTACGACGGGCAGGCGCTCGCGCGCACCGACGATGCGACGACGCAGCTTGGCGTCGCGTCCGGACCACTGCGCACAGAAGCCGGCGCGGTCGCGCTCGAAGGCGTCACGACGTTTCACGACATCGACGCGGGTCGGCAGATCGGTCGGCGTACTCACCTCGACCGACAGGCCGAAGCGGTCCAGCAGCTGCGGCCGCAGTTCGCCCTCCTCCGGGTTGCCGCTGCCGACGAGCACGAAGCGCGCGGGGTGACGCACGCTGAGCCCTTCGCGCTCGACCACGTTCTCGCCGGAAGCGGCCACGTCGATCAGCAGATCGACCAGGTGGTCCTCCAGCAGATTGACCTCATCGACATAGAGAAAGCCGCGGTGGGCGCGCGCCAGCAGTCCGGGTTCGAAGGCCTTTTCACCGCGGGTCAGCGCGCGTTCGAGATCGAGAGCGCCGACCACGCGGTCCTCGGTGGCGCCAAGCGGCAGATCAACCACCGGCACCGGCACCAGCCGCGCGCGTCGCGATGCGGCAGCGGCGGAACAGACCGGGCAGACCGAGGCCACTTCGTCCGGGTCGCACTGGTAGGCGCAGCCCTCGACCGCGCGCATCTTCGGCAGCAGCGCCGCCAGTGCGCGCACGGCCGTCGACTTGCCGGTGCCGCGGTCGCCGAACACCAGCACGCCGCCGATGGACGGATCGACCGCCGACAGCAGGATGGCCTGCTTCATTTCGTCCTGGCCGACGATGGCCGAAAACGGGAAGGCTTGCGACATGGCGCACCTCGCGCGGAAGTCGGGCGCCATGGAAGATCGATGGCACAGCCGATAGTGTCACTTTATGCTGACACTTCGGATGTGTCTACAGATTGACGCTACACGGTGTGCGGCGCGCTCAGCTTTCGTCGCGCGGCCAGCGCGGTACCGACCAGCCGGTCATCACCGCCAGCAGCCGCAGGC